>Ga0181516_10000102_pt1 | contig 87728 bp, 71 predicted proteins | sample PEATcosm2014_Bin_25_FD_121104 | JGI IMG/M metagenome (GOLD analysis project Ga0181516, IMG submission 121104) | Peatland microbial communities from MTU Mesocosm Facility, Houghton, MI, USA - PEATcosm2014_Bin01_10_metaG | ecosystem: Environmental > Terrestrial > Soil > Wetlands > Peat | place...
CCTCCGCAATAGTCCCACTCTTCCACGACAGTGTTATGGGTGCCTGAAGCCACAGTCAGTGTAGTATTGAGGGTCGTTCCATTCACAACATAAATTAAATTGTTGTCTACATAAACACCCATGGACGCTACTCCCGCCAAACATGTAGTCGTGTTTGCGCTTGCTGCATAGTTCACGCTGCTGCTAATCGTGGCACCGTTCGACGGGCTGCTGACCATCACAGTTGCGAATGCGGGTGCGCAAAAAAGAAGAAATACGAGGAGAGAAGGAAAGAGACGATTCATCAGGCTGCCTCTGCGGGATTTTGCGCCCGCGGGTAAGAGATTTCCGGCATACTCCTTCGATCCCCTTTCAGAGAAGGAGTCGTGGACGCTTATGTAGGTTCGCGGGCAGCCCTGAGCGACACAAGACGAACTATGCCAGTAAGAACTACTCAGCAACCTCTCTAATCACAGCTTCTGCATAAGCTGAAGTTGTGTACTCCCGCAGCCGGACCGAATTCCCGTTTAGGCATATGAATTCAATTGAGGTTGAATCATTCAATTTCACGATTGAAGATTCAACTCACCACTCGAACTCTGACCGGCAGGCAACCAACTCTAGGAATATCTAGCAAAAATATTTCAAGGTTCTTTTGTTCTTTGTTCACAATATAGAAAAGATTGCGCAGGAAGGCAACTGTAAAAATGAAATCGGCATCGACGCAAGAACTCTTACGGAAAACGAGCACACGCTCCGCATCATTCAAGTGACTTCCGGTCTTGCGGGCCGTTCTTTTGATTCTCTTGCAGATGCTGTAACCGCTGCAAATTCTGTTCGATGCGAGTGCCCTCATCCTGAGGGACCGGCGGCGGAGCTGGATAAACAGCCCCAGGGCCCCGCACTTCTGGAGAGGTTCGCTTCTGTTCAGTCGATTCGGGATCATCGGGGTCTGCTTCCCGGGGGGTCTCCTCCAGGGCGGTCGCCGTGATTGGCGTAAGCAGCAACTCGCGTGGAGCGCCGTTGCCGGCACCGCCAACAATAATAAAGTTGTAGCCGGAACCGGTGAGCAGGCTCCTGAGCACTTCGCGCGAATTGCCGGGGCCATAAACGCCAAAAATGCGCGGGCTCTTGCTCAGCCCCTGAATGGTCATTCCGCTTTTATCTGAAAGATCTTTCAGGATTTGGGCCAAGTCGGAATTGCACGCATCGACAGTCAGTCTTCCATCCCTGAGGACAATTTTGGCGGGCTGCGCAGTTGCATTTGCAGGGGGCAGCATCACTTTGCTCTTCCCGTCCTGCGCGGTCATCCGATCTTCTGGTGTGGAAACTGAACGCGCCGGACGCGTTTCTCCGATCTTTGCCCCTGGGCTTGTCTGCGCCAGACATCCAAAGGCGGCGGTGCAGATGCAAAATGCAAAGCCTCTGCAAATCGCTCTACCGCGCTTCCCCAACGCTGAAAACATCTGCAAAAATCCTCATCGAGCGCTATGCGAATTCCAACCTGTTTGCATCATAGCAACTTAGAGGTGCGGATTCATACTTCGCTCGCGAGGTTATCGCCAGATCGAAGGGGCTGTTGTCATGCCACTCAGATTCACAAATGGAATGCGAATTCTGTTGCTGGTTTATTTGTCGTGCGCCAGTGTCCAACTACCCAATGCAAATGCCGCGTCTTGCACGACCCAATCCCAAATGACAGGCGCGCAACGCGATACTTTGGCGGATTCGGCCCGCACCATCGTTGCGAATTTGCAGAGTGGCAACGTGGAGACTCTTCGAGCAAACACGCTTGCCGCCGTGGCAGCGGATTTCGGCGGGATTGCGGCTTCGGTCAAAAATCTGCAGCCGTTGGTGCAATCGGCCACGATAACCGTTGAAGAAGTTTATCTCCTCGACGCTTCGACAGATCCCGCCGGCCTTTCGCGAACGGATTTCTATTGCGGATCGCCAGTAGTGGCGCTGAATTTTACCAACCTTCCACCTGGAACCTATGCGTTGGCAATCCTCCACGCCACCGGCGTACCCCAGCCGCAGCAGATTTCAATTATTTTGTCCAAAACACCTGATAACCGTTGGATGCTCGGCGGCTTCTTCAGTAAGCCCATGATTGCCGCGGGGCATAATGGCCTCTGGTACTGGACTTCCGCACGCACGTATTCGCAAACGAAGATGACCTGGGACGCGTGGCTTTATTACCGCATAGCCTCCAATCTTCTCGATCCAGTGAATTTCCTTTCCAGTTCCAATCTTGAGAAGCTCCAGCATGAGAGCGATACGATCCGGCCCGACAATCTTCCCGGAGAGAAGCCGATCGCGCTCAATGCAAATGGCAATTCCTTCACTGTGACCGCGATTGACAGCACCACCGTCTTTGGCGGCCTGGACCTCGACGTTGATTACAGACCTGATGCGGCGCAAGCAGCGCAATTGCACGATCCTCCCACTGCACGAGCGCAGGTGACCGAGCTCATGTCCGCGTTGCTGGAGTTGCATCCCGAGCTTCAAGCTGCATTCCACGGCATTTGGGTGCACGCAAGTCAGGGAGATGCTTCGCTTTTTGCTCTGGAATTGCCGATGAATCTGATTGCCTCCAGTCCCAAGCCGCCGAACGCAAGCGCGCATTCAATTACCCCATAGCTTTTGGCGTCTCTCTGCAATGTCCCCACAAAAGATCCCAATATGGTGGCCAGCATCGCATCCGGCGGCATTGTCCCGACCGCCATCTGCATCGGAGAGAGACGTGGTCTCATCTTTCATCAAGAGAACCGTCTGCGAGTCATTGCATCGCTTTAATTTCTTGGGCACAAGGTTCTTACCTGTCTTGTTTGTCATGAATCGTCGCGCCATTCCCCTCATCAAGCCCGCCGCAAACAACATTCTGCCCCGGCCGCGTATCGCGTTAAAGAAATAGGGAAGGTGCGACGCCGCATACGGGAGAGCGTTCGCATCGCCCTGGTGCAATCCACTGAACGGCGGCTTCACGAAATCCGTGTCCGCAGGGCAAATCTAAGGCCTCGCCTCGACGCGCTCGCTCCCATTCGAACGGGCCAGCGTTCGTAGAGGTAGAGAATCCTCATCATCGAGGATTGCGTGAAACCGCACATGTTTGAAGTCCTGATCCTACTTCCTAAAAAAGGCAGAGCCGGGGCGCATCCGAATACAATTATTTGTTTCCGCCGTCGGATAGATGCAGCTCCATGCCCAGCGTAATTCCGAAACTTGCGACTTATCTTCCATTTACAATGTTTCACCGAGCTTAGGCCAAGGGATATATCCCCTCGCCGTTCAACCTCGAGACAACCATCGATTAGCTTCTTGCATCTTTTCGGGTACCTAATTGCGCTTTTTTCATTCTGATTCCATTGGTCTTCTTAAATTCCCCTCCCAGGAGTTCACGACGATGGAAACCTCCGTGAAGCAGCCTGGCAACGGCCAGGACGGTCATGACTACTTGCCGATTGCCACACCGGAACGCCAGGGGCAGGAGCACCTGGCCATCATCCTTCAGTGCCTGCAAACCATGAAGAATGGCGACTTCAGCGTGCGCCTGCCTGTCTCGTGGACCGGACTACCCGGTAAGATTGCCGACAATTTCAACGAAATTGTCTCGGCTAACGAACAGATGGCATTTGAGTTGAAGCGTGTCGGCCAGGCGGTGGGCAAGGAGGGTAAAACCAGGGAACGAATCCGCGTGGAACAGCGCCGGGGCGCCTGGGACGACATGTCGGTCTCAGTGAACACTCTGGTCGAAGACCTCCTCCGTCCCACTGCCGAAGTTACGCGCGCTATAGCCGCCGTTGCCCAGGGAAATCTGACGCAGACGGTGCGCCTTGACGTGGACGGTCGCCCACTGGAGGGGGAGTTCCTGCGTTCCGCAAACATCGTAAACACAATGATTCAACAACTTGGAGTCTTCACTGCTGAAGTGACCCGAGTAGCCCGCGAAGTCGGAACTGATGGAAAGCTTGGCGGACAGGCCCAGGTACCGGGCGTGGCCGGAACCTGGAAGGACCTGACCGACTCAGTGAACTCCATGGCCAGCAATCTTACCGGCCAAGTGAGGAACATTGCCGAGGTTGCAACAGCCGTGGCCAGCGGTGACCTTTCCCGCAAGATTACGGTGGATGTCCGCGGCGAGATTTTGCAATTGAAGGAAGCCATCAACACAATGGTCGACCAGTTGCGCTCCTTCGCATCGGAAGTAACACGTGTTGCCCGCGAAGTCGGCACCGATGGCAAGCTTGGCGGGCAAGCGGTTGTGCCTGGCGTGGCCGGCACGTGGAAGGATCTGACGGACTCAGTGAACGCGATGGCCGGTAACCTGACGGCGCAGGTGAGAAACATTGCAGAGGTCACAACGGCGGTGGCCCGCGGTGACTTGTCCCGCAAGATTACCGTGGACGTGCGCGGCGAAATCCTCCAGCTGAAAGACACGATCAACACCATGGTGGATCAGCTGAATGCGTTTGCCGGCGAAGTCACGCGCGTCGCGCGAGAGGTTGGCACAGAGGGCAAGCTTGGCGGCCAGGCGAACGTCCCCGGCGTGGCCGGGACATGGAAGGACCTGACCGACAACGTGAACTTTATGGCCGGCAATCTTACCGGCCAGGTCCGCAACATCGCTGAAGTGGCTACGGCGATCGCAAATGGCGATCTTTCCCGCAAGATCACGGTTGACGTGCGCGGTGAGATTCTTCAGCTGAAAGAGACGCTGAACACAATGGTGGACCAGCTCAACCGGTTCGCCGGCGAAGTCACGCGCGTGGCGCGCGAGGTGGGAACCGAAGGCCGATTGGGAGGCCAAGCCAACGTGCCTGGCGTGGCCGGGACCTGGAAAGATCTTACCGATTCGGTGAATTCAATGGCCGGCAATCTTACGGCGCAAGTCAGAAACATCGCCGAAGTCACAACGGCCGTGGCTCGCGGCGACCTTTCGCGCAAGATTACGGTAGATGTGAAGGGCGAGATTCTGGAACTCAAAGACACCATTAACACCATGGTGGATCAGTTGAACGCATTTGCCGGCGAAGTTACGCGCGTGGCCCGCGAAGTGGGCACCGACGGCAAACTCGGCGGGCAGGCAGTGGTGCCCGGCGTGGCCGGAACGTGGAAAGACCTCACGGACAACGTGAACTTTATGGCCAGCAACCTCACCGGCCAGGTGAGAAACATCGCAGAAGTAGCAACAGCCGTGGCCCGCGGCGATCTCTCCCGCAAGATTACGGTGGACGTGAAGGGCGAAATTCTGGAACTCAAAGACACCATTAACACCATGGTGGATCAGTTGAACGCATTCGCCGGCGAAGTCACGCGCGTGGCCCGCGAAGTAGGCACCGACGGGAAACTTGGCGGCCAGGCACAGGTCTTGGGCGTGGCCGGCACCTGGAAGGACCTGACCGACTCAGTCAACTCGATGGCCAGCAATCTTACCGGCCAGGTAAGAAACATCGCTGAGGTGTCTACCGCAATCGCCAGCGGCGACTTGTCCAAGAAGATCACGGTGAACGTCAGCGGAGAAATTCTGTTGCTGAAGGAAACCATCAATACAATGGTTGATCAGCTCAACCGGTTCGCGGGCGAAGTCACACGCGTGGCCCGCGAAGTGGGCACCGAAGGCCGCCTCGGCGGCCAGGCCAACGTGCCAGGTGTAGCCGGTACATGGAAGGATCTTACAGACTCCGTGAACTCAATGGCGGGCAACCTGACGGCACAGGTCAGAAATATTGCGGAAGTCACAACGGCCGTGGCTCGCGGCGATCTATCGCGAAAGATCACGGTGGACGTAAAAGGAGAGATTCTGGAGCTCAAGAACACCATCAACACCATGGTGGATCAGTTAAATGCGTTCGCCGGCGAAGTCACGCGCGTGGCCCGCGAAGTCGGCACCGATGGGAAGCTTGGCGGACAAGCAGTTGTGCCTGGCGTCGCTGGAACCTGGAAGGACCTCACCGACTCGGTGAACTTCATGGCCGGCAACCTGACTGCGCAGGTTAGAAATATTGCTGAAGTGGCGACGGCCATTGCCAACGGCGACCTGTCTCGCAAGATCACGGTGGACGTGCATGGCGAGATACTGCAGCTAAAAGAAACATTGAACACCATGGTGGAGCAGCTTCGCTCGTTTGCCGCGGAAGTCACGCGCGTTGCCCGGGAAGTCGGTTCCGAAGGACGCCTGGGTGGACAAGCCAACGTGCCAGGCGTGGCCGGAACATGGAAGGATCTCACCGACTCAGTAAACGCGATGGCAGGTAACCTCACGGCGCAGGTGAGAAATATTGCTCAGGTCACAACCGCTGTGGCCCGCGGTGACCTGTCCCGCAAGATCACCGTCGACGTGAAAGGCGAAATTCTCGAGCTCAAAGACACAATCAACACGATGGTGGATCAGCTGAACGCCTTCGCCGCCGAAGTGACGCGCGTAGCCCGCGAAGTAGGCACCGACGGCAAACTCGGCGGGCAGGCCGTAGTGCCCGGCGTGGCCGGAACGTGGAAAGACCTGACGGACAACGTAAACGTGATGGCCGCCAATTTGACGGAACAGGTGCGCGGCATTGTGAAAGTGGTCACGGCGGTCGCCAATGGTGCGCTAACTCAAAAGCTCACCGTGAATGCCAAGGGCGAGGTAGCCGCGTTGGCGGAGACCATCAATAACATGACGGACACCCTGGCCACATTCGCCGATCAGGTGACGACAGTGGCTCGCGAAGTCGGTGTGGAAGGACGGCTCGGCGGTCAGGCCAACGTGCCTGGCGCCGCGGGAACCTGGAAGGATCTCACCGGCAATGTCAATCTGCTCGCTGACAACCTGACCAACCAGGTGCGGGCCATTGCAGAAGTGGCGACAGCCGTAACCAAGGGCGACCTTACACGCTCCATTCAAGTGGAAGCAAGCGGCGAAGTCGCCGAACTGAAAGACAACATCAACACCATGATCGACAACCTCAGGTTGACAACCGATCGCAACACCGAGCAGGACTGGCTCAAGACCAACCTTGCCCGCTTTACCGGAATGTTGCAAGGCCAACGCGATTTGGGAACCGTGGGCAGAATGCTGCTTTCAGAACTCGCTCCCCTGGTGAATGCCCAGCAGGGCGTGATTTACCAAATGGCAAGCGAATCGACAGCCGGCGAAGGCACCCTCGTGTTGCTTTCCACGTTTGCCGATACACCCGAGGGTTACATAGGAGAAGTCAGAATCGGCCAGGGTCTGGTCGGCCAGTGCGCCGCGGAAAAGAGGCGCATGCTCATCACGGAACTGCCCAGGAAAACAGCTCCGATCCGCTCCGGATTGTTTAAGGCGACGCCCAAGAACGTCATCGTGCTGCCGGTGCTCTTCGAGGACCATGTAAAGGCGGTCATTGAATTGGCCAGCTTGAGCGCTTTTACTGCATCGCATCTTGCCTTCCTCGAACAGCTTACGGCGAGCATCGGCATCGTGCTCAACTCCATCGAAGCTACCATGCAGACTGAAGGCCTGTTGAAACAGTCGCAGCAGCTCGCCACCGAATTACAGACACAGCAGAAAGAGTTGCAACAGACCAACGAGCAGCTGGCTCAAAAAGCCCAAGAGCTGGCCGAACAGAACTACGAAGTGGAACGCAAGAACCAGGAGATCGAGCAGGCGCGCCGTGCTCTCGAAGAAAAGGCACGAGAGCTCGCGCTGACTTCCAAGTACAAGTCTGAGTTCCTCGCCAATATGTCGCATGAGTTGCGCACGCCGCTGAATAGCATTCTCGTTCTCGGCCAGCAACTTGCCGACAATCCAGATGGAAGCCTCTCGGCAAAGCAGGTAGAGTTTGCGCGCACCATTCACGGCGCCGGTACTGACTTGCTCAACTTGATCAGCGATATCCTTGATCTGTCCAAGATCGAATCGGGAACCGTATCGGTTGAAGCCGAGGAAGTCTTCTTTGGAGCCCTGCTTGAAGCGGTCTCGAGGCCGTTTCGTCACGAGGCGGAAAATCGCAGGCTTCTCTTCGAAGTCACAGGCGACCCGCGCCTGGGACGGAGCCTTGTCACCGATTCCAAGCGCCTGCAACAGGTGCTCAAAAACCTGCTTTCGAACGCCTTCAAATTTACAGAAATGGGCAGCGTAAGGCTGACCGTCTCCAGCGCCTCAAGTGGATGGAGTGCCGGTCACCCCATCCTCAGTGGCGCCGGATCGGTGATCGCATTCGAAGTCTCCGACACCGGCATCGGAATTCCGCCGGAAAAGCAGCGCATCATTTTCGAGGCCTTCCAACAAGCCGACGCGGGCACGAGCCGTAAATTCGGCGGAACTGGCCTGGGCTTGGCGATTAGCCGTGAACTGGCTAGTCTTCTGGGTGGCGAGATCCAGCTCAAAAGTGCGCTCGGACAAGGAAGCAAATTTACTTTGTACCTGCCGCAAACCTATGTTGGCCCAGCCGCCTCAAACCTTCCCAAGAACGAAAAGGCCGGCCTTTCCGCGGTCATGCCGGTCTTCCTCACAACCGTTACCGTAGTCGAGCAGGAGGCTCGGATTGAAGACGATCGTGGCGATATAGCCAAAGGCGACGCCGTGCTCCTGATCGTCGAAGACGATCCGCACTATGCGCGGGTTCTGTGTGATCTTTCGCGCGACAAAGGATTCAAGGTTCTCATCGCACCCACCGGAAACGATGCATTGACTCTGGCGCACGAGTATCACCCCACCGCGATTTCGCTCGACGTTTTCCTGCCCGACATGCTGGGCTGGACCGTTCTGAATCACCTCAAGCAGGATTCCACGACCCGCCACATTCCCGTGCAGATGCTCACACTCGACGAAGATCGGCATCATGGCCTGTCGCGTGGCGCGTTTGCGTTCGTCACCAAGCCATCAACGACTGAGGACCTCGATACCGCCTTAACGCGCATTCGCGAGTATTCGCAGCCGCGCCGTAAGCGGCTCCTGGTAGTCGAGGATAATCCCGCCGAACAGTTGAGTGTCAGGGAACTGCTTTGGTATGAAGACATTGACATTGATGTAGTCGATTCCGGCACTTCCGCCCTGCATGCGCTAGAGAGCGAGAATTACGACTGCGTGGTGCTCGATCTCCGCTTGCCCGACATGACCGGCTTCGAGGTCCTTGAGCAACTCCGCGACACTCCCAAGCTCAATGACCTGCCTGTGGTCGTGTTTACGGGAAGAGAGCTAACACCGGAAGAAGACGTGCAGCTGCACACGTTGGCGCGCAGTGTCGTAGTCAAGGATGTCGAATCGCCTGAGCGGCTTTTGGACGAGACCGCATTGTTCCTTCACCGCGTTATCGCCGACTTGCCGCAAGAGAAGCAGCAGATGCTGGACCGTCTGCACAAATCGGACGACGCCCTGGCAGGACGCAAGGTGCTCGTGGTCGACGACGATGTGCGCAACATCTTCGCGCTCAGCAGCGTTCTTGAGCGCCGTGGCATGACCGTGCTTTCGGCGGGCACTGGACGCGAGGCGATCGAAACCATCGAATCCACCCCCGACCTTGCCATTGTTCTGATGGACATCATGATGCCGGAGATGGATGGATACGAAACCATGCAGGTGATCCGGCAAAATTCAGCGCTGCGGCGCTTGCCGATCATCGCATTAACCGCCAAAGCCATGAAGGGCGACCGCGAGAGATGCCTGGAGGCGGGCGCTTCAGAATATCTGGCCAAGCCGGTGAACACCGACCAACTGATGTCGGCATTGCGGGTGTGGCTGCATCGCTAGGAGCAATTCAACAGATACGCTCCGGAGGCAATAGGACGGACCAATGGCAGCTGATGACAAAGTCAACATACTCATGGTCGACGACCAACTCGCCAAACTGCTGAGTTATGAGGTGATTTTGGCGGATCTGGGCGAGAACCTCATCAAAGTCACTTCGGCCAGTCAAGCATTGAGCATTCTGCTGAAGACCGATGTTGCCGTGGTCTTGATGGACGTAAGCATGCCGGATGTAGATGGATTTGAACTGGCCGAGCTAATCCGGCAGCATCCCCGCTTCCAGAAAACCGCGATCATCTTCATCTCCGGCGTTCACCTGACCGATTCGGACAGAATCCAGGGCTATCGCAGCGGCGCCGTCGATTACATTTCTGTCCCTGTCGTTCCCGAGGTGCTGCGCGCAAAAATCAACATCTTTGTCGAGCTGCACCGAAAAACCCGGATGCTGGAGTCATTGAACTCAGAGCTTGAAAAGCGCGTTACTGTGCGCACCGCTGAACTGGAGAAGAGTGAAGAGCAATTCAGAATGCGCGCAGAACTAGTGGAGCTTGCATCTGAGGCGATCATGGTGCGCGGTTTGGATGGCGCGCTCCAATTCTGGAATACCGGCGCGGAGAATCTCTACGGTTGGAGCCGTGAAGAGGTGCTCGGTCGGGATGTACACCAGATCCTGCAAACAGTCTTTCCATTGCCTAGAACAGAGGTGGAAAATACTTTGCGCGAGCGGAGATCGTGGCAAGGCAATTTGACGCAGACAACGAGGGCCGGAACGGAGATTGTTGTTGCATGCCAAAAGACCATGAATCGCGAGGGAAACGCGGTTCTGGAGGTCGGCCGCGACATCACCGCCCAGGTGCGAGCCGAGGAGGCATTGCGCGAAACCGAAAGACTTGCCGCCATGGGCCGCGTCGCCGGGATAATTGCTCATGAAATCAACAATCCCCTTGCGGCGATTACGAACATCTTCTACCTGCTTCGCAATCATGCTTCCCTGGACGACGAGGCGCGGCACTACGCAGACCTGGCCGAACAGGAACTGCAACGTGTCAGCCACATTGCGCGACAAACTCTTAGCTTCTATCGGGAATCGAAACAACCCGTCTCCGTCTTCATGCCGGAGCTTCTCGACGACGTGCTGGCATTGCAGGAACGCGCACTCAGGGACAATCGCATCGATGTCCGTAAGAGGTACCTCACTGCCAGTCGCGTGCAGGGATTCCCTGTTGAACTCCGGCAGGTGTTGTTGAATCTGATCGGCAATGGGATCCAGGCCATGCCTGAAGGAGGCGTCCTCGGGATATACGTGCGCGAGGCCACCGACTGGACGAGGGAACTTCACGGAATCGCGATATCAATTGTCGATACTGGAGTCGGTATCCAACCTGAGGACGCGCACCGGCTCTTCCAGCCCTTTTTCAGCACAAAATCAACCAAGGGAACGGGCCTGGGGCTCTGGATCAGCAAGGGAATCGTACAGAAATACGACGGACGAATATCGTGCAGGAGTTATCGCAATCAGAGCGGATGGACAACCTGTTTCCGAGTCTTTTTGCCGGTCGCCAGAATTTTGAATGCGACCGAGGGTGTCAGCGGCGAGGAGGAAGAGCAGGACCGGAATGGGACCCCGGCCAACCACAAAACTGAACTGCAACCCGCGGAGAAGTGAAGCTGCGCTTTACCCGAACGATGGCATAAAACTCATCATCTTCCGGAGCGCACCACGCAGTCCTTGCGTCACGTCGATTGTTAACGTATTGACGGTGCATATCGGTCCAGTTCAATTCCTGCTGCTCGATCCAAGAACACCAGGCGGTCGTCCTCCGGGGTTTTGACAGCAGTCTGGACTCGCCGACTGGGTTCACAGGCCGGGTGTCCCTGGCCTGGTGGTCCTTGTCGAAACACACTGGTCGGACGTGGACTTGATCCGCTAAGACAACGACTGGTTGTCCCCTGTTACTTTCCGAATTTCTCTCAACAGGTCTTTTGGGTGCACAGGCTTCAAGAGCAGCTCAAAATCATGCCCGTTAGCCCGAGCGATTTGAAGCATACCGGCAGTGGCCGCCTGTCCGGAAAACAAAAGCACTTTGCAATCCGGGCAGCGCTCTTGCATCTGAATTGCCAGGTCGATCCCGGATAGCACCGGCATTACAACGTCGGAAATCAGAAGGTCGGGAGTCTCTGAAAGGGATGCTTCTAATGCCTCGAGAGGGTCAGTAAAGGATTTGGTCTCGAAGCCAGCCTGGCGCAAGATTATAGCGAGGCTCGATGCGATGACAGGCTCGTCATCGACGACAAAAACGCGAGGAAGCTTGCGTTGCTCGTGCATCAACGTTCCTCCTTCTTCAAAGCCGCTTACCCGCTCGCTGATCTAAACCATGGAGAGCAGTTTGGCGGGATCTTTCTGCATGGAGATTGGACTGCGAGAACGGGACCGGCCTGGGCTTTGGCTTTTTGAATTCGAACCTGGAATTTTCAGAGCGGATTGGGGCGCCTACTCCGTCGTCATGTGTGGAATGCTGCATCTTGAAGGCGGGCTTCCTTATCTTCCTGGGTTTTTGAGGCTTGTCGAAAGAACTCGAGCTTACGCTTCCCGAGCGCTATGGTGCCTCTCGATTAAAAAACCCAAAATTCGTAATTTGTTGCGGGGAAAAAACGCATCCTACCATTATGCACAATCTTGCGGCGAAATTCGTTGGGAAAAGCTTAACCAAAGGGATTTCTCCTCTAATCGTCTCTCAAAACGAGACCCGGCGAAGTCATTGCCAAATCCCTGATTTTCAAAGGATAAGCATGCCCTATTGCACACCTTCAACACAGTCGCCGCGGGAGACTGGCAAATCCCCATCAGTAGAAGCCGCGCATCCACCCGCAAGCTGTATTGGTTCCGATTGCACCACCAATCAGGACCAAGCCGCTCTATTGGCCCGCGCCCAGGCTGGCGACCACGAGGCGTTCGCACAGCTTTACTCAATACATAAAAAGAAAGTGTTCTCCCTCTGTCTGCGTATGGTCGGCAATGTAGCGGAGGCGGAAGATCTGACCCAGGAAGCCTTCCTTCAGTTCCACCGCAAGATCGATACTTTTCGGGGCGAGTCAGCTCTCTCGACCTGGTTGCACAGATTGACCGTTAACGTAGTGCTGATGCAACTGCGCAAGAAGGGCCTGCAATTGAATTCGCTGGACGAAATCATGGAGCCGGAGTCTGACCAACGGCCCGGCCGAAGCTTTGGCGCTCCCGATCTCTCGCTCTCCGGCGTCATCGACCGGTTAGCATTGCAGCGCGCTATCGAAGATTTGCCGGCCGGCTACAGACTCGTCTTTGTGCTTCATGATATAGAGGGGTTTGAGCACAATGAAATCGCTTCCCTGCTCGATTTCTCGATCGGCAACAGCAAGTCCCAGTTGCATAAAGCACGGCTGAAGCTGCGGGAATTCCTGCTCAATCGCCCGCGGCAGGAGGCGCGCAAATGAGGGAATCCGCCCACAATCTATCGTGTGAAGAATTCCAGGCGCAATTACCGGACCTGATTGGTTCTGGAGAGGAGATCGACGATCATCCGCATCTTAATAGTTGCAAGCTATGTCGCGCCCTTTTGGCCGATCTGGACACCATTGCTCAAGCCGCCCGCCAACTGTTCCCCGTTGAGGAACCTCCGAGTTCTCTTTGGGCACATATCAAATCGGCAATTGTGTTCGAGGAAGCGGCCACTTCAAAAAACGGACAATAAAGCGCAATATGCCGGTTGCATCGGATGCAGCGACCTGAATCTTCCTTATCCGATGCTGGTATTGCCGCGCCAGAGATAATCCCCATTTGGGTTTGTGTGCTCCCATCACAGCGGTGACAGATTCCGGCAATCGTGCATTCGCTGATATTCCTTTGGCGCCAAGGAAGGGTTAACGGCCATCTCATTAGAAGTTCTTCCTGAACTGCCTGCGCGAGATGATAGATCCCTCTCTTTTCTGCCTCTGGCCTCTCGGCTCGGATCTTCTGAACGATGGACTCAGCGGCTTCCTATTCGAGATGCATTTATGCCTTCCTACTTTTGATCCCCGAACCATTTTCTGTCGGACACATATGCTCGTATCGAGTTTTGCGCGTACTTTCGGCCTTCCGGGAATGATAGAAATCCATCCCGGGTCTCATTGACGGAATCTACGGTGATTTGGTCGATTAGCCTATCGAGGTAGTCTGCGAATCGGTCGCAGGTAGTTTGCAACATAGGAAATTAAGGAGGGGATATTCTCCCCCAATATATGCAGGAGATCGCCAAGCGTTTTAAGGTTCTGCACTAGCCCTGTGCCGTTTGCGGAAGAATCGCTGACTTCAGTACCGATTCGCGGACCAATCCGAAGAACTGGATGCGTCATATATGCCTATTCTCCTCTTTGTTAAGATTGGAGTAAGCTAGCCAGATGCAAAGTGTTCGGCAAGGTTCGATCCATCTATACCGCATCGCCGGGGTTGATCTGTATCTGCATTGGTCCTGGTTTCTGGTGGCAGCTTACGAGATCGAGAGCCGGAACGGACGGTATAGCTCTGTCGCATGGAATGTGCTGGAGTACCTGGCGCTTTTCATGATCGTGCTGTTGCACGAGTTTGGTCACGCGATGGCATGCAGGCAGGTGGGGGGAACGGCAAATCAGATCGTGCTATGGCCGCTGGGCGGCGTTGCTTATGTGAATCCGCCGCAACGGCCGGGCGCTACGCTCTGGAGCATTGCGGCTGGACCCCTGGTGAATGTGGTGCTGCTCCCGATACTGGTTGCGGCGTTTGCGATCAGCGGCTCGCTGGGATGGGCGCAAGCGATGCCCGATGCGTACCAGTTGCTGCGGTCGGTGATGTGGATCGATGTCTCTCTGCTGGTCTTCAATATGCTGCCGATCTATCCCCTGGATGGCGGCCAGATTCTTCGGTCGCTGCTGTGGTTTTTGCTGGGACGCGGCAGGAGCCTGATGGTGACCACGATTCTGGGCTTACTTGGCATCGTGGGATTCATCGGCTTCGCCTTGTGGTTGCGTTCGATATGGTTGGGAGCGATTTCGGTTTTCATGCTGATGAATTGCTGGAGCGGATTGCGCCACGCGCAGCAACTGTTGCGCATTGCAAAACTGCCACGGCGTGAAGGGTTTACCTGCCCAAGCTGCCGGACTGCTCCACCGCTTGGAGCCTACTGGCAATGCGGACAGTGCGGGCTGCCGTTCGACACATTCCAAACGCTGGGCGTTTGTCCCCACTGTTCGGCGGAATTCGCGACGACGCGGTGCCTGGACTGTGGGGAACAGCATCCGGTGAACGAGTGGGCGGCGACTGCTTCCGCGGGTGTTGGCATGGCGAGCGGCGGCTTGACGACAAGATAGCTGCGACATTGCCGGCATCATCCGACCTTGAACGCGTACCGGCACCCGGTGGCCAATATCGAGCTAGTGAGTCTCACAGGGTTCCGGGGTGCACCAGCCTCATAGGGCGTTTGCGCGCTATCATTTCCATCGTGCGGACTCAATGCATCGCCGCGCTACGCAGTGGCTCCCGTGTATTTGCAGTGATCGTGCTGCTCGCACAGGCGACGAGCGCGGAGACCGCATCGTCTCCAGATTCCGCCCTGCTTGCCGGCCTCACCTCTGATTTTGCTCTTCTCGATCCCCCGACTATTCGCCCTGCCCAGGGATATATTCGCTATTCCTATTTGATCCCCGCGGGTGACGCCTCTTCATTGCAGTGACTGCCGGTACAACCGGGCTCGTTTCGGTTGTCAAGAGAAGCGGGTGCGTCGCCAGAGTAACGTTCCGCAGACGCCAAGAGGCACCAATGTGCCTGCTACAAGGACAAATGTCCACTGGAGGCTTATGGAGATTTGCTGGGCGCGGGTGCCGAGGGCCAGCCAGACAAAGATGCCGACCGCGGCGCACATGACAAGCACTTCCCACCAGCGGCGCTGGTGCGCGTTGCCGGCATGGGGGTCATCGCCCGCGACGACAGCCGCTACCTGCTCCGTGTTCAGGCCGTAGCGGCCGCACTCGCGGTCCATGGCGAACTTCCAATTGACCAACTCGGAGTCGCCGGGGTCTGCCATGCTGATGGCAACGGCGCCTGCAATCATGATTCCCGATCCGGTTAGGATCAGCAGTTTTCCGGAAGGGCTGAGCCCGACCATTTCACCGAAGACGAGCGCGCCCCATGCCAGTCCCCAAAGCTGGTTGGTGTTAGAAAGAGGGATGCCGCGGCCGATGCCGATATATTTTGCCGCGTACTGCTGGAACAGATCGCCAATGACCCAGCAGAAGCCGCCAAGAAACGGCCAGAAGAGCATGGGCCGGGCACGGCGCAGTTCCGCGACGAGGCTGCCGACGCCGCCAAGATTTACGGCAGTGAGGAGGAAGACGGTGCCTAGTTCGCCGAAGGTGAAGATGGTAACGAACGAGAGCGGATTCATGCCGCTGATATAGGCCTTGCGATAGGGGATGTACATGGTGCCGAGCAGGACGCCGGCGCCGAGGGCAGCGGTGATGCCCACAGCCGCTCTGCCAGGAGTATCGGAGCGGCTGGCGGTGGCTATGGCAAGAACTGCCGCGCCCCCGACAATTGCGAAGGCCCCGCCCAGCACCTTTGACCATCCCTTAAAGCCGGAGCCGCGCAGTTCCTTGAAGAGCAGCCAGCCCCAGAAGAGGCCGACGAGGCTGTTGGTATTCCAGAGCGGAAAGGCAATGGCGAGACCTACGTTGCGCACCGCGAAGATGGTGAGCGTGTTGGCGACAGCCCATAGCATTCCGGCCAGCAGCGCCCAAACGATCAGGTGCGGTTTGTCGCGCAGGTCCTGGAAGAGGAAGCCAATGCCTTTAAGCAGGGTGGGAACGGTCCAGCGGGCCACAAAGGCGCCCATCACCATGCCCATGGAAATGATGAAGGGCGAGAATCCCGCGTTGACGAGCTTAGTTGGCGCTTCGGCACTGCCGAGCCAGACGGCCGCGGCCAGTCCGCAAAATACGCCGAGTTTGTGCAGGGAAAGGGTTGACCGTCCAGGGGCGCCCTTGGAAACTTCGCTCACACTTTTACCTCAGGGTCATCAGAAGGGCGGTTCCCAGAATCAATATGACGACAGGGACCCACAGGTGCACGTCGGTGAGGATGCAGACCAGGGTTGATCGTTTCATACTCCAACCTCTTCCAGACGAACCGGACGGTGTTCGTCGTAAGACATTCGCGCTGCCATTGCCATGACCACGGGAATGCGCCCGTCGATTCCCGTTACTGCTGTCTGCCGATTCTCGAGCACGGCCTGGGTGAAAGATTGCAACTCCGCGGCGAAACTTTCGGTATACCGTTGCATGAAAAAGTTAAGGGGAAGATCTTTGTACACGGATTTTCCACCACTGACCACGGCCTGATTGGGATAGCAATTGCCGATTTCGATTTTTCCTTCGCTGCCCAGGATCTCAACGCGCTGGTCATAACCATAGATGGCCTTGCGACTGTTGTCGATGGTGCCGATGACGCCGTTGCGGAAGCGCATGAGAATGATTGCGGTATCGAGATCGCCGGCCTCGCCGATCTCCGGGTCGACCATGATGCCCGCCGCTGTGTAGATCTCTTCCACTTCGTCGCCGATAAGGAAGCGGGCCATGTCGAAGTCGTGAATGGTCATGTCCATGAAAATTCCGCCGGAGACGCGGATGTAGCTGAGCGGCGGAGGCGCGGGGTCGCGGCTGACGATGTGCATCAGGCTCGGTTTACCGATTTCGCCACTCGCGACCGCTTGGCGAACGCGGACGAAGTTGGCGTCGAAACGGCGGTTGAATCCAATCTGCAATTGGACGCCGGCGGTCTTGACCGCGGCGAGCGCGCGATCGATCTGTTCAAGGCTGAAGGCGATCGGCTTCTCGCAGAAGATATGCTTGCCGGCTTTGCTGGCCGCCACAATGAGATCGGCGTGCGTATCTGTTGAAGAACAGATCAGCACCGCTTCGATCGCGGGGTCGGCGAGTATCTCCGCCGCCGATGCGGCGACTTTGGGAATGCCACAGTGGGCGGCCAATGACTGGGCGGCCTCGCGATTTACGTCCGTAACTGCCATAATCCGCGATTGCGGCAAACGGAAAGCCAGTGTTTCAGCGTGTACGCGGCCAATGCGGCCTGCGCCTATAATTCCGAAATTAAGTTTCTTTTCGTTCAACGTGCCCTCGCAGAAAACGGGTCGAGCAGGGTTGGTCGCTGAGAGCGTCGCTCATGAATATTCCCCGGCCGGGTTCCGCTCGACAATGCCGGGAGGGAGCTGGCTGAAGTCCAGGGATTAGACACGCGCAAGCGATTCAGTGAAATTGGATGCGATGGAGTGCAGATATTCTCGGCTCCGGCGTGCGCTTTCTTTGGGCGTGCCCATGCCGGGCAGGATGTCTTGCTCGACAAGGCAATAGCCCTTATAGTCCTGCGCGCTCAACCATCGCAGCAGAGCGGGAAAGTCGACACAGCCTTTGCCGAGCTCGCAGAAGACGCCGTTGCGCAGGCTGGTGAAGTAATCCCACTGCTCGGCCCGTGTGCGCCGCTCGACGGTTGGATCGATGTCTTTCAGGTGAAAGTACCAGATGCGGTCTTTGAAGCGATTGAGCGCCGCGACCAGGTCGCAACGGTCTCCGCCGGCACCGTGGTAATAGTGGCCTGTGTCGAATACGAGACCGAGCCGCCGCGGGTCAGTCAACTCAAGCAAGGTCGCAATCTCTTCCGGAGTCTCGACGTAGCCTGCGCAATGGTGATGGAAGACCGTCCGCAGGCCAGTCTCATCGAAAACCGCGCGGGCAATCTGATTCGCGCCGCCGGCAAATGTCTTCCACTCTGCCAGGGTAAGTCCGTCCTTCGGCGTAACGCGCCCCGCGATTCTGGTCCGAACCGGATCTGTGCCGTTGTCGTCGGCGAGCACCAGGAACGGCGCCGGTGATGAGGCCACCGCGGCCAGCAGGCGCGCGGTCTTTACGGCGGTGGCTGCGCCTTCTGCATGGGCCGAGGGATACTTCATGGCCACCGGCACAAATGCGCCGAGCATGACGAGGTTGCGCCTGGTGATTTCATTTCTCAGCGCGGCCGGATCGGTGGGCAAATAGCCCCAGTCGCCCAACTCGGTTCCGGTGTAGCCGCACTCGGCGAGCTCATCCATCATGCGGTCAAACGGGACCTGCCGGCTGGTATCCTGGTGTTCCAGCGTGCCCCATGAACAAGGGGCGTTGCCTACCAACAACTCTTTCATTCCTTCTCCCTTAGAATTTCCGGCTCCAGTCCTTGGGCCAGCGCTCGACAACCACCTTTGTTTGGGTATAGAACTCGACTGAATGATGGGCTTGGGCATGCAGGTCGCCAAAGAAACTCTCTCCCCAGCCGCTGAACGGAAAAGTGGACATCGGCGCGGCGACACCAACATTAATGCCCACATTGCCGGCGCTCACTTCATAGCGGAAGCGGCGGGCATTGGCGCCATCGGTAGTGAAGATGCAGGCCATGTTGCCGTAGCTGCGGCCATTCACCAGCGCGATTGCCTCCTCGATTGTTTTGGCGTGCATCAGGCTGAGCACAGGCCCGAAAATCTCAGTGCGCGCGGTTTCTGCTTCAGGCGGGACCTGATCCAGAACCGTGGGCGAGACAAAGAAGCCGTCTTCGAAGCCGGAGATTTTGCGGGCGCGGCCATCCACGAGAATGCGCGCTCCATCCTGCTCTCCCTTGGCGATGAGGCCTTCGATGCGCGCCTTGCTCTCGGCGGAAATCACAGGGCCCATCTCCACACCGGCAGCGGCGCCGTAGCCCACTTTGCGATTGGTTGCTGTGGAAACAATCTGCTCCGTGAAGGTTGGGCGGGCGTCGCCTACGGTGATTGCAACCGAGGCAGCAAGACAGCGCTGTCCGGCGCAGCCGAATGCGGAGTCGGCGAGAATGCGCGTCGTCATCTCCATGTCGGCATCGGGCATCACGACTACAGGATTCTTGGCACCCCCTTGACACTGGGCCCGCTTGCCGTTGGCCGCGGCACGGCTGTAGATGTAGCGCGCGGTGGCCGTGGAACCAACAAAGCTGACGGCGCGAATCGCGGGGTGATCGAGGATGGCGTTCACGGTGTCGCGGCCACCATTGACCAGTTGAATCACGCCGGGAGGGAATCCGGCGGTCTCAATCAGGTGAAAGAGTTTTTGCGAGGTGAGCGGAACGCGCTCCGACGGCTTGAGCACGAAGCAGTTTCCGGCGGCGACCGCGTAGGGCATAAACCAGAAGGGAATCATGCCCGGGAAGTTGAACGGCGTGATTGCCGCAACTACGCCGAGCGGCTGACGGATCATGTGCTCGTCAATTCCTGCGGCAATGTCCTCGCAGTTGGTGCCCTGCATCATCATCGGCATGCCGCACGCGGTCTCAACATTCTCGATGGCGCGCTGCAACTCGCCCTTGCTCTCGGCAAGGGTCTTGCCACACTCATCGGTGATGGTGCGCGCCAGGTCATCGCGGTTTGCTTCAAGGAGGCTCTTGAGCTTGAAAAGCGGCTGAATCCTGTCGCCAACCGGCGTGCGCCGCCAATCGACAAATGCGCGCGCAGCGCCGTCGGCAGCCTTGTTCACGTCAGCGGCAGGGGACAGCGGAACCTGGGCCAGCACGGCAGCCGACGCCGGATTCAAGACGGCGAGCGTCTGTTCGGCGGTGGAGGGGGACCAGGATCCGTCAATGAAATTCTGCAGCCGGTCAATCATGTTCGACTTCTCCTCAAAGGTGGTGGCGTTCGCGCTTGCGCGCCTCTTCATAGCTTGCACGGGCTATGCGCACGCTGTCCATTTCAGAAACTTCGGCGACCGCGACATCCCACCAGGAATCGTAGCCGGGCACGGCACTCGAAGGGTCCGTCTCCACGACGACGACCGTGGTGCGATCCAGCTTTTTCGCTTCCTCGAGGGCTTTCTTCAACTCGTCCAAGGTGTTGGCCTTCAGCGCGTGCGCGCCCAGGCTACGGGCGTTGGCGGCATAGTCCACCGTGAGGCGATCACCGTCGAGTTGGCCTGATTTGGCGGAGCGTGCTCGGTAACTTGTGCCGAATCCTTCCTGGCCGAGCGAGCGGCTGAGGCTGCCAATGCTTGCAAAGCCGTGATTGTCCACAAGCACGATGATGATCTTGACGCCCTCCTGCACCGACGTGACGATTTCTGTGGGCATCATCAGGTAGGTGCCATCGCCCAGGAAGACATAGATTTCGCGGCTGGGGTCGGCGAATTTGGCGCCGATGGCGGCGGGTATTTCATAACCCATGCAGGAGTAGCCGTATTCCATGTGGTAGCCGTTGGGCGTGCGCGTGCGCCACAACTTGTGCAGGTCGCCGGGGTGGCTGCCAGCGGCGGAGAGCAGGACGTCTCGCGGCCCAGAAGCCTCCCACATGGCGCCGATGACTTCGCTTTGCGCTGGCTTTCCCGGGTTGTTGAGGTGGAACAAACGGTCGACTTCGGCCTCCCATTCGACCTTCAATTTGGAAATCTCAGCCGCATAGTCCGGGCTCACCTTCTTGTCGGGCAGTGCCACGGCGAGTTGCTCCAGCGTTGTGCGCGCGTCAGCAACAACCGGAATGGCGCCGACCTTGCACGCGTCGAACTCCGCGGTGTTGATGTTGACGAAGCGCACGTTCGGATTCTGGAATGCTGTCATGGACGCTGACGTGAAATCTGCGTAGCGGGTTCCGATCCCGATGACGAGGTCTGCCGCACGCGCCAGGCGATTGGCTGCCAGAGTGCCCGTGGCGCCGATTGCGCCCAACTCCTGCGGATGGTCCCAGGCCAGCGAACCTTTGCCAGCCTGTGTTTCCGCAACGGGAACGCCGGTCTGCTTAACGAATTTGTCGAGCGCCTGCGAGGCTTCGCTCATCAGCACTCCGCCACCGGCGACGATCAGCGGCTTTTTTGCGGCACGAATCGCTTCAACGGCGCGAGCGAAGGACACCTGATCGGGCTGGCCGCGGCGAATAAGCCAGACGCGCTTGCGGAACAATTCTTCTGGATAGTCGTACGCCTCGGCCTGCACATCCTGAGGCAGCGCGAGCGTAACGGCGCCACAGTCAGAGGGCGACGTGAGGACGCGCATCACCTCGGGCAAGGCCGTGATGAGTTGCTCGGGGCGATAGATGCGGTCCCAATAGCGGGAGACGGGCTTGAAGCAATCGTTGACGCCGATATCCTGCGTGGTGGGCGACTCGACCTGTTGCAGCACGGGCGCCACGTTGCGGCGTGCGAAGATGTCGCCGGGAAGCAGCAGCACGGGCAAGCGGTTGATGGTGGCCAACGCAGCGCCGGTAATCATGTTGGTGGCGCCGGGTCCGATGGAAGAGGTGCAGGCAAAGGCGCGGAGGCGGTTGCTGGCCTTGGCAAATCCCGCTGCAAGGTGCACGCCGGACTGCTCATTGCGCACCAGGATGTACTTGAAATCGGGATTCTGTTGCAAAGCCTGGCCGATGCCGGCTACATTGCCATGGCCGAAGATGCCGAGCATTCCGGCAAAGAATGCATTCTGCTTTCCGTCGCGCTCGACATACTGGTTCTTGAGAAACTGAATGAGGGCCTGCGCCATTGTCATGCGACGCGTCTTCATCTCCGTCACCTTTTCACAATGGGGACTCTGGGGTCTTTTTCCTGCCATGTGCCCCGCACCCAAGCATAGTCTGGATCGTCAGAGGCGGCCAGCGATCGGGCGGAGCCCGCCAGCGCATTCAGGTAATACACGTTGTAGCCATGCGCGGCCACCACCGGATGATAGCCTTCCGGGATCAAGACCAGTTCGCCGTCGCGCACCGTAAGCGTCTCGTCGATGCGGCCATCGGCGGTGTAGACCCTCTGCACAGCAAAGCCCTCCGGCCGGTCGATCCGATAGTAGTAGATCTCTTCCAGGTCAACTTCTTCCGGAGGATTGTGCACATCGTGCTTGTGCGGCGGAAAGCTGGACCAACTGCCCGAGGGCGTGAACACCTCGACAACAATGAGGCGATGCGCGGGAAAACTCGGAGGCAGCATGCTGTTGATCTGGCGGGTGGCGTTGCCGCCGCCGCGAATCTCGATGCCCACCTGGTCTGGCGTGACGAGATGCGCCGGGTGTTCCTCTTCGGCGCGGCAGTAGCAGAAGGCCAAATCGCAATCAGTATCGGCGGTAACGGTAAACGTGGAATTGACCGGCAGGTAAAGCGTGTATGGCATACCGTCGAACACATTGGCTCGCCCGCCGATGCGCTTCCACTGGCCCCGCGAACTCTCGACCGAACAGATGCCGCCGAGGACCACGATCGCCAGTTCCCTTTTGGCGGTCTCGCCACCGTAGCTCTTGCCTTGCTGCAGTTGGCGAGCCTGGAGAGAGAGAAATTCAAAGCCGAAATCTTCGATCCTGTTGCGGAAGACCTCCGGACGGATCAGCAAGTTACTCATGGTCTCTCCTCGGCACAGCTCATCGTATGAGCTACAGACTAATAATCCAGGCCAGAATTTGCGGAGGTCGAGCTTGGATTGTCGAGCTGCATATGGGTGGACAGGAGTCGAAATTGCACACGTGTGCACCAGCCATAAAATCATCAACCTTGGCGGCCGTTCCTGTCAATCATAATTGCGGGAAACCGATATGCATCCAGGCAGTGCCGCAGAAGGATTATGGCGTTTAAGATGATCCCATCCGGATGATGAGAACGGAGCGGGCAAGGCAACAGAATCGCCACGAAACGGAATCGTCTCCGGCTTAACACGCGAGCGACGGATTCAAGGAGACCCAAAAGATTCGGACCGTGGCATCCAATTGATTCTGTTCGGTCTTCAGCGGCGCCGCCTCGATCGGCCCTCTTGACCTTGGATTTCCGGGGTGGTAGGGTTTTTCTGCACACGTTTGCATATTCGAGAGGAACCATGGCCCAAACAGCGTCGCAAGTCCAATACAAGAGCCCGCTTTTCAAGATGACGCAGACCACGCCCACTTGCCTGTGGAACGATTCGGCCGCCATTGAAGAGCTCACTTACTCGATTGAACATGGAGCCGTGGGAGCCACTTGCAACCCTTCGATCGCCGTATCCGTGCTCAAGCAGGAGATGCCGATCTGGAAGGGCCGCATTCTGGAGCTTGCAGAAGCGTTTCCGCAGGCAACCGAAGACGAGATCGCGTGGATGGTGGTAGAAGAGATGTCTGCGAACGCAGCCAAGCTGCTGAAGCCGATCTTCGATCGGGAAAAAGGGCGCAACGGGCGCCTCTCCATTCAGACTGATCCGAGGAACTATCGCAATTCCGATTCAATGCTGAAGCAGGCCATTCGGTTCAGCAGGCTGGCTCCGAACATGATCGTCAAGATCGCGGCCACGCGCGCGGGCATCGTCGCGATTGAAGAAGCAATCTATCGCGGCATCAGCATCAACGCCACCGTCAGCTTTACGCTGCCCCAGGCAATCGCCGTGGCAGAGGCCGTGGAGCGAGGGATGAAGCGCCGAGAAGCCGAGGGGCTCGATATCTCAACGATGGGCTCGGTGTGCACCATCATGGTGGGCCGTCTCGATGACTGGCTCAAAGTTCTATTGGACAAGGAGAACCTTTCCGTCGATCCGGGCTATCTGGAGTGGGCGGGGGTTGCGGTGTTCAAGAAGGCGTACAAGATTTACCGCGAGCGGGGTTACCGGCTGCGGTTATTGTCAGCGGCCTTTCGCAATCACATGCATTGGAGCGAATTCATCGGCGGCGATGTGGTGATCTCTCCGCCGTGCTCCTGGCAGCGCCGCTACAACGCCAGCGATATCGAAGTGATTCCCAGAATCGATACGCCGGTGGATGCAAAGATTGTAGACACGCTACTGAGCAAGTTTCCCGACTTTGAACGCGCCTACGCGGAGAACGGCTTGACGCACGAGGAGTTTGATTCGTTTGGCTCGACGCGAAGAACCTTGAGGCAATTCATCTCTGCCTGCGCGGAGATGAATGGGATGATTCGGGATATTATTCTTCCCAACCCCGACAAGTAATAAGGACGCGTCATCGAATCCAAATGAGCGGATTGCTGGATGAAACCGAGCTGAGGCCCCGAGTCAAAAGCTCTTCCACTTTCTTCAGGTTATGAATGAGCCCGCCGCCCACTACGGGAAGTTCGGGCGCGACTGCGCGCCCTCAGCGGGCTTCGAGATTTGTATACATCAAGTGAGGCGCATGCAGCCGTCAGCGCCTGGCAATTGCAGGCTTGCTCTTTCTGGCTTGCGCCGTCGACTCCCTCACGATCAACTCGGCCTTGATCTTGATTCTGACCACAGTTTCCTGGCCCGACATCAGCTTGATCAGATTCTCCATGGCAAGCTGCCCCATGCGCCGCATCGGCTGGCGCACCGTCGTCAATGGCGGATCGGTATAGGATGCGATGAACAGATCGTCGAATCCCGCGACGGAAATCTCGTCCGGAACGTGGAGCCCGTGCATGCGAATCGAGCGCATCGCTCCCAGGGCAGTCATGTCGTTATAGGAACAAACCGCGGTTGGAGGATCGCTGAGCGCCAGCAGTCGATCCATTGCGCGCTGAGCAGCTTCCGGCTTGCCGTCGCCGCGAGCCACGAGGTCGGGATGAAACGGGATCTTTGCTGCATCGAGAGCCTCGCGGTAGCCTGCAAAGCGCTCGGTGTCCGATTGATAACCGAATTGGTCACCGATATAGGCAATGCGCCGATGACCCAAACCGATGAGGTGTTCGGTCACGGCCCCGGTTCCCTCCTGATTGCAGATCATGACGGAGTGGACGAACGCACCTGGATGCTGGTCGTTCAGCAAGACGATGGGCACCATCATTTCAGACAACAAGGGAAGATACAATGCGCCGACTCGGGAAGAGGTGACGATGATGCCATCCACTCGCTGCTCGGCAAACGACTGAACAATTTTTTTCTCGCGGTCGGGATCAGCATTCGAGTCAGCGAGGAACACGCAATAGCCGTGATCGTTGGCGGTTTGCTCGATTCCGGTGACAACCTCGCTGGTAAAGGGATCGGAGACTGTTGTCACCACAAGTCCGATGGTACGAGTCCGCCTGGTCACCAGGCCGCGCGCAAGCGCGCTGGCGCGATAACCCGACTCGTTGGCGATCTTCCTGATCTTCTCGGCGGTTTTGGCATTTACCAGAGGACTGTTCTGCAACGCACGGGAAACGGTGGGATGCGATACCCGGGCGAGCCGTGCAATGTCCTTGATTGAGGGCTGGCGAAGGACGCGCTTCGAGGCGTCCTCGCCTACAGCTTCCGCCAGTTTACCGGTGTGTTTTTCGACCATCGCACGCTCGCTTCACTGCACACGCGTATTGCCCACTTAAGTCTGGGACAACGTGCGCATTGTCGTCAATGGCGCTACTCTGGACCCTCGAAAAGATAGCCTTTTGCAACTTTGAGAAAGTCTGCGAGGTCCTTGGCTCTCCAGCCTTCGCTTCGATTCAGTTCCCGGGCAAGCAGGGTGGCGACGGCCGGCGCGGATTCCATGGCAGCGCGCGCGTCGAGGAACAGGGCACGGGTGCGACGGGCGAGGACATCTTCGACTGTACGCGCCATTTCAAATCGCGCCGACCAGACGACTTCGCGTGCGCGAAAGGGAAGGCGCGGATGAAGAAGGGCGTTGAGTCCATTCTCCTCGGACGAGAGCGCAGAGAGCATCGGCAGGTCGGAGCCGTAGACGCGCTCCCACTCCGAAGCCGCTCCATTTGAGTCCATGGTCCAGCCATGAATCTTCAACTCCAGAGTACGCGACGGAAGCTTGGGGAGGGAGGCAACTTCGCAGGCACGATCGATCGTATCCTGCCCCATGCGCCGATAGGTGGTCCACTTTCCTCCGGTAACTGTGATGAGGCCGGATGGCGAAACCAGAAGGGTGTGGTCTCTCGATAGTTGAGATGTCTTGACGCCGCTCTTTTTCACCAATGGACGCAAACCGGACCATACGCTCAGGATCTCTTCGGTGCGGGGTCTCCGGCCGAAATAGCGGGTGATGTGGTCGAGGAGAAATTTCTTTTCCGAGACAAGGGCCCTCGGTTCAATAGACGCTCCGTCGACAGACTCATCCGTGGTTCCGACGATTGTGGCTCCGTGCCATGGAATGGCGAAGAGCACACGGCCGTCTGCTGTTTTTGGAATCATGAGGGCTGTCGTACCGGCGAGGAAGGATCGGAGCAGCACGAAATGTGTTCCCTGGCTGACAGCAAGCAGCGATCCGTGGTCGGCACGATCCATGGAGAGCGTCTCCTCCGCAAAGACGCCGCACGCGTTGATGACGACCTTTGCCTGCAGATCAAAGACTGCGCCACTTTCGCCGTCTCGCGCCTGGATGCCGATTGTTTTTCCGTTACTTTGTAATATTCTTACGGCTTCAACATAGTTAATGGCGGTGCCGCCCAAGTCCTGAAAGGTGCGCAATAATGCAATCGCGTAACGTGCATCGTCGAACTGCCCATCGTGATAGAGGATACCGCCGCGCAGGCCGTCGCCGATAAGTCCGGGGAGTTTCTCCAGCGTACTTCTGGCGGAGAGAATTTCCGAGCGTCCAAGGGACAACCGTCCGGAGAGCAGCTCATAAACCTTGAGCCCAAAACCATAGTAGGGAAGGGAAAAAATACTGTAGGCAGGGACGACGAACTGCTGGTCGTGGACCAGGTGAGGCGCGTTCCGCAGCATGTGGCCGCGCTCGCGCAAAGCATCCGTAACCAGCGTCAGATTGAGCTGTTCGAGATAGCGAACGCCGCCGTGCACAAGTTTGGTGCTGCGGCTGGAGGTTCCTTTCGCAAAATCGAATCGCTCGACCAGAAGTGTGCGATAGCCCCGGGATGCGGCTTCAACCGCGGCGCCGAGGCCGGTAGCCCCGCCGCCAATCACCAGGACGTCCCATGGTTGATCTTGCTGGCCCAGTTGACGCAGTATGTCCGTTCTCATTGCCACGCCAGTGTCTCCCAAGCCCCAAGCGCAATGCAAGGCTCATGACAGACCAGTCATTGCCCAGCATGCGGCGGCTCATACCCTGCGGACTCGTCGCATAAACGAAGTTCGACCTGCAAGGAGATGTCCTTCTGGTGCTAAAGACCAAGATTTCATGCGGCTGTTACGGCGCGTCACTCGGCCCACTGGGCTCCCCGGTACCCGGCCGCGCCCGTTCAATGTCTTCTCTGTGCCACCCTCTCGAGGAACATGAGTTCGTCTTGCCTTGATCAAGCGCACAAGAGTGTCGTCTTGGCCGCGATTCGCCTGAAAACACTGATTGGGGGCGTGTCTCTGCAGGTCGACTCGCAGCGCATGGGATTCATTGCTGAAAACCCGGTTACCCATTCTCAGAGGGAACGGAATCAAAATGTGTGCCGGCCGCCCATGCCAGCCGGCACACTCGTTTTGAGCGTTTAGTAAATAACCTTCAATCCAAACTGGAAGATGCGCGGCTCAAAGGTGGAAGTGATCTGTCCGCTGTTCAGGTTCGCCGCTCCTGGTGTGATGGCGGAGAGGGGCGGAGTCGCACCGGTCGAGAAGGTCTGTGTGGTGGTGCCCTGCTTCACGCTGATCGAACCTGGCAGGTAGAGGTTGGTGTGGTTAAAGACGTTGTATGCCCCGGCACGAAACTGAACCTTCATATTCTCGAGTGGAGTATTGAATGTCTTGTTCAGGTCGAGGTCGGTTTCGTTAAACATCGGGGTGCGGCCGGGATTCCGCGTGGCATTGCCGAAGGGGCTCAGCACGTTGCCCGACGCATCGGTGACGGGAGGGGTGACGAAGGCAGCGGTGTTGATGTAGTTGACATAGCCGGTGCTGGCCTGGCGGTTTGATTTGCCGAGGGTGATCGACTGGCCGGGCACGATGTCAGGCCGGTATTCGTTCAGGCCGCGGTAAGTTGCCTGGATTTGCGGCGAAACCGCCTGTGAGGCGGCCGGACTGTAGGTCACGTTGAAAGGGGTGCCTGCCTGCGCGGTGTTGATGGCGCTGATCTGCCAGCCGCCGAGCACTGCATCCGGAGCGCCGTTGATCCCGGAGAGGAACTGCCGCCCGTGGCCGAATGGAAGTTCATACACCAGGCTCGTGACGTTGGCCACGGGAAGATTGTAATCCGACTGGGCGTAGTCCGCGCGGGAATTATTGCCGTCCTGCGGCGAAGGAGTGTTACCTTCCAGCGAAGCCGAAGCGTTATCGAGCGAGTGCTCCCAAGTGAAGGAATTCAAAAGCGTCAGGCCACCCACAAAACGCTGCTCGTAGCGGACCTGAAGCGCGTTGTAGTTTGAAAAAAACTCGTTAAGGGCCTCGGTAATGTCGCTAGGCCAGTTGGCGAATTGTCTCTGGACGGCACTGACGGTTTTGCCGCCAACTATCTTGGTGGTGCCGAGTGTCGAGAGGAGCTCTTGATTGGCGTTGATGAAGCCTTCCAGATGGACGCCGTGGTCACCGACATAGGCAACGTCGAGCAGAGTGTTCTTCGACAACTGCTGCTGCACGCTGAGGAAATAGTTCTCAACGTAGCTGTCTGGCCTGTTCTTTGAAATGTAAGTAATGTTGTCGGTGGCCGGGTTGAAGCTGGTCACCAGGCCTGAAGGGAAGCCTTGGTCGGAGGTCGCGTAGCACGTTTGCGTCGTGGTGCCGACCGCAATAATCTGGGCAGGCAGCGGAGAAGAGCAGTGGTCAGTCAGATTTGGTTTCAGGTTGTTCTGGTTCACTGAGGCGAACTGCGCCTGCGGGGCGTTGATGCCGAGAATGTCTCCCGAGCCGGCGCGCGTGTAGTGGATATAGCCGGTTCCGAATCCACCGCGGATGGCTGTTTTCGGCGTTGCCGCGAAGGCGAATCCGATGCGCGGCGCGAAATCAGTAAGAACCGGGTTTACGAGGGTCTTGCCGTAAACGCCGCCGGCGGTCACAGGCATAATGCCGTTGCCAGCCACGGCTCCAGGCGCGGTGGTGTCCACCACCTGGTTCGCTGGGTCGAAGTTGGAGATGTAGTTGTTCTGCTCCGAGTACGGCGAGCCGTACTCCCAGCGGAGGCCCAGGTTGAGCGTCAGATTGGGAGTGACCTTCCAGTCGTCCTGCGCATAGGTGGAATCCATGGTCTGCCTGAGGTGGGCCACAAAGTAGTTGGCCTGCGTATAGAGGCTGGTGAGTCCGAACATGAAGTCGGCCCAGTAGTTGTCGGCAGCCGATCCGCCACTGTATCCGCCGGCATAAGTCCAGGAACCATACAGTGGGTTGTTATCGTTGACCGCCATCCAGATGTGTTCGTACTCGTAGCCGAACTTGAACGAGTGTTTGCCCTTGACCCAGGTAAAGTTTGCCTTGGGATCGAGCAGCGCCGGATCCTGCCATTGCGGGTTGGTGGTTTGGCGTCCAAAGGTCGTGAAGTCGGTGATGGCCACTTGAGGCAAGCCGCCTGCGATTCCGGGGGGCACGGTCTGAAGGCCGGGGATCTGGAACGTAGTCTGGCCAATCGATAGTGTCCATTTTCCAGCCTTGGTGCGGGAGAGGCCGAGGCGCGCGTCCAGTACCTTGTTGGCGCCAAACAGGTGCGTATACCCGAGCGCGGCCTGCTGATCGAGAATACGAATGTTACCGTTGGCCGTGCTGTCGAGCGGCAGCGGAATTACCGGAAAATTGACCCCGTTTTCCTTGCGGTCGCTGACACGAAGGAACCACGTAGAACTGGCCGATTGTTGGTAGTCCAGGCGAAGATCGCCCTTGTCCGAGTTGTCGGTGAAAGGCACTTCCTTGGCGTAATCGTCGGTTGCCTGGCCGGTACTGGGCAGGCCAGATACCGGCAACTGGCTGGCAAATGGCTTGAAGTAACTCATGATCTGTGCCGAAAGCGGATTGATTGCAGCTGCCGGGATCGCCGTGCCCGGCAGGTACGATTGCCCGGTAAGCGGATTCGTCACTTTCACAGTCAGGATGCCGTTGAGTTCGTTCTGCGTGGGCAGAGTGTAGACATAGAGCGGACGCAGTACCTGGCGGAAACCCTCGTAGTCGAGGAAAAAGAACAGCTTGTCCCGGAGGATGGGGCCGCCAAAGTTCACGCCGAACTGGTTGCGGTTAAACGTGGACTTCTGAAAGGGAACGCTACCGAGGCTTCCGATCAGCGTCGGCTTGAAGAAGCCCGCGGCGTTCAGATCGGTGTTGCGGATGAATTCATAGAGCGTGGCATGATAGCTGTTGCTGCCACTGGCCGATGCCACGTTGACGGTGGCGCCGGAGGAACGTCCATATTCGGCGCTCTCGTTGTTGGTGACCACGTTGAACTGCGAGACCGAATCCGGCGGAACGGCGATGATCTGGTTGTCGAAACCCTGGTTGCTTTCGCCGTAGGCGTTGTTGTCCATGCCGTCGAGCAGAAAGTTGTTAAACACGCTGCGCTGGCCATTGACGTTATAGGCGCCCTGGCGGACGAGGCTGGAGATGGAGCTTGTGGTTGCGGCTGTCGGCGCCTGGCGGGAGCCGGTGACCAGCGCGAGAAGGTCGGTGAAGTTGCGACTTACAAGAGGAAGCGCTTCAGTCTGGTATCCAGAGACTGTCTGTTCGCGCTCGCTGTTTTCGGTTTCCAACTGCAGGGCAACGTCGCTTACTTCGACCGTTGTGGCGGTCTGACCAACCTGAAGGGTCAAGTCAAAGTGCTGCCGCTCGCCAACCGAGACGGTGATGTTATCGGCGACCGCGGTGCTGAACCCTGGGTGGACTGCTGAGATTTTGTAGCTTCCGGTGCGCAGCGAAGGCACCTCATACTCCCCAGCATTGCCAGATACGACGGTGTAGGCCGCCCCAGTGCCCTTGTTCATCACGGTCACGGTCGCTCCTGGCAATTCGGCACCGGTTGAATCGTGGACTTCACCAACTATGGTGCCCGTGTCATACTGGGCGAACGCCTTATGCGCTGGAAACGCCAAGAAAAGTGCTAAATTCAGATAGACCCACGCGGAAGCTCGGATTCCCCAATTCACTTTGCCGCTTCGCGCTTCCTTGTCTGCGCTTTGCAGTTCAGCACTCTCCTGAACAGAGACGGCATCGTGCCGAGCCCCGGAGAGCTGCATCGTTCCAGATCGTTGTCCCAAATACCGATTCGTCGCAATCATGTTGCCTCCCAATTGGTCGAGATCATACCAAGCAGTGGTGCTATCAACGATTAAGCTTCCAATAAAAAGCCCACCGCCAATTGCGTAGCCCCAGCCGGCCGGTTCAGCAGCGAGGCTGTCCCGTGGAAAGCTATGCAATTGGCGGTGGACTTCTCTGGTTTCTCTTCCGCGAGAGGAAAGGAAGAATCCCCCGGCAGAGCCGGGGGATTTACGATGTGAGCCGCTCAAAGCGGCTTGAGCGGGGTCGCTAACGCCGCCCCGGTTGAGTTGGGCCACCTTGACGGTGGCAGGTCATTTCCAGAGGTTCATCTGATCCAGCCTCTGGTCTTCCTTCTCCTGGTTGCGGATATACCCCCGAATCGTGGCCTCATCTCGACCTACCGTCGACACGAAATATCCTCGCGCCCAGAAGTTCTGCCCTGCGTAATTCTGCTTTCGTTCTCCGTACACGCGGGCCAGGTGGATTGCGCTCTTGCCCTTGATAAACCCCACCACTTGCGAGACCGCGTACTTTGGCGAGATCGGGATCATCATGTGCACATGGTCGGGTTGAAGATGACCTTCTTAGATCCGGCTCTCTTTCTGATCGGCCAGTTTACGGAACACCTCTCCCAAATGGTGGCGCCGGCTCTTGTACAGAACCTTCCTGCGTCCCTTCGGGATGAAAACAACGTGATACTTGCACTTCCATTTCGAGTGGCTTAGGCTTTCATACTCGTCCATCCAGATTCTCCTTGATGTGTGCTTGGCGGCTCACCTCTTGGAGTTTCTTGGATGGACTCCCGAAAATGTCAAACTGCTACTGCCTCCCCGGCAGAGCCGGGGGGGTCTCCCGGTTGGACTAGCCGGGAGTTTCACGCGCGAGAGATTCTTCGCTGACCTGGGGGCGGTTCCGGTTCACGCCGTTCGCTTATTTTCCAGAAGTCTGTCTCAAATAGCTGATGATATCCTGTCGCTCTTGAGGTCTGGGAACCAGAAAATCCATGTTATTGCCTGGAAGAAACGCATCGGGATCGGTAAGCCATTGCTCAAGAGACATTTCATCCCAAACGATCTGTGCCTTCTTCAGCGCGGCGGAGTAAGCATAGTTCGCGACCGAGCCGGATGTGCGCCCGTAGACCCCTTGCAGTCCAGGGCCCTGATGGTTTTGAGCCAGCGCATGACAACCTGTGCAACGTTTCTCAAACAGTTCCTTGCCGCGGGCCGGGTCGCCCGCGCCGAACAAATGCATCTCCAGGGCCGCCCCTGACGATACATGAGCCCAACTTGCCAACGTCCTGATTTCGGCATCGGTAACGCCCGCGTTCCAATGAATCATTCGATATTGCGGCAGTGGCATGTCATGCGCTTTAGTCTCATGCGCAATCTTTGCCGCTAACGATTGCTTTTGGTCAGCGGAGTAGCGGTCCCAGAACGATAGATCCATCGCCTGCCGGCCATGAATGATGTCGCGCTCCATCAGCCACGACACCGGCGCAAACCGGCCGTAGATAGGAGCATGCGTCTGCGTGGAGTGGCAGTCCGCGCACTTTTTCTCCAGGATCGCGCGCACCTTCCACGGTGCCTGCGCGTCGTTCATGATGGGCGCCTCCGCGTCCTTCGCCGCAAACAGGCCCGCGTCCCCGAATGGGTGAACGCGAGCCAATGCCAGCGAGGCCCCCATTGCAATCATGCCGGCAATTGCGAAGCCGATCCATACGGTCCGTTCCTTGCTCACGCTTCTTGCTCCAGCATGGAATCGACGAGAGCAAGGTGGCTGTGCTTCGCGATGTACTGGACTTCGGCGATGCCGAGAACGCTCTTCAACTTGCCGGCGGGAACCACCATAGGACCGGCATGCGGAGCCGTGCCCGGCGCAGGCTGGGGAAATGCGGTCGAGGCCGCGGTATGGAACGCCACGTTACCTTCCACCTTCTGCACCACCTGGTGAATGTGTCCGTTCAGCACCGTCACCGAGCCGAAGCTCTTCAGATAGGTGAGCGCCTCCGCCGCATCCGGCGTGCCCCAACCCCACTCCGGATACACCATCCACAGCGGAATATGGGCAAAGATCACGATTGGCGTCGAAGCCGGCAGCGAAGCCAGGTCGGCCTTCAGCCAGCGAAGTTGATCGGCGCCAAGCAGGCCCATCGCGTCCACTTGCTGGCAATTGTTGAGTCCGATAAAATGCACGCCTTTATGGGTAAAGCTGTACCATCCCCTGCCCTGCGTGCCTTTGCCAAACCGTTCCAGGTACATCTGGCCGTCGTCGGTTGCAATATCGTGTTCACCCGGCACATAAAATGCTTCGCCGGCTTTCGCTCCCTTGATGAACTGCTGCGCGGTGTCGAACTCAGCCGCCTTTGACGAGTGAGTAATGTCGCCCGTGTGCAGCAGAAGATCCGGCGTGCCCGGCAGCCGGTTGATCTTGTCGAGCGCCAGCTTCAGAGTTCCTGTCACATCTTGGTTGGCCGCCTTGTTAAAGCCGATGTGGCTGTCGCTGATCTGGACAAAGCTGAAACCTGAGCTTCCATGCCCGTGTCCCATCTGGCCGCCCGCCGCTTCTGCCCTTGCCGCAAATAGTTTTGACGTCGGAACGCCGCCCGCCATCGTCCACAGCAGGCCGGTGCCTGCCCAGGCCATACAGCTCAGAAAGTTCCGCCGGTCGATTCCATCGTTTTCGACCGATGGGTTTTGGTGGAATTCAGCGCCTTTTGATTGATCAATCGGCTGGTCGGGGTTAAGGCGATTCGTGTTATCCATGGGAAATCCTCCACGGATGCAAACCGAGCTCCGCACAATTTATTCCCGGAGAATGAGAATAAATTTGCCAACCTCCAGTTCTCATCTTTGCAGGGAAGGTGCGTTAGCATGAGACAATGCGGTTGCCCTGGAAGCATACAGTTCGTGAAACGGGCCCCCAGACTTCTGCGTTTGAACGCCTGGCGTTACCGCTGCTTCCTTCGCTCTACAACATTGCTTTCTGGCTCTCCCACAACGCTGCGGATGCGGAGGATGTGGTGCAGGAGACATTCCTGAAAGCGCTACGGGGATTTGACGCATTCGAGCCTGATAGCAACTTCAAGGCTTGGATCTTCCGCATTCTCCGCAACACCTATCTGACCTCGCGCTCGGGTCTGGCAGCCAGGCGCACGGTTGCCCTTGAGGATGAGTTGAACGAGAGCGGCGAATTCGGGCCGGCACAAATCCCTGAAGCCGCCATAGACCGGCAGACTCCGGAAACCAACCTGCTCCAAATGGCTGACCGCGCCGCGCTGCAAGCTGCCATGGAAACGCTGACGCCGCCGCTGCTCGAGGTCATTCTGCTCTGCGACGTGGAAGAGATGAAGTACAAGGAGATTGCCGCCGTCCTTGAAATTCCCATCGGAACCGTCATGTCCCGTATCGCACGGGCTCGCTTGGCTGTTCGCACGGCACTTGAAGCTCAACAAGGATCGTCAAGGGAGTTTCGCGCATGAGCGATCATCTGTCTCACGCCATCCTCAGCGCCCTCGCCGACGGCGAGCTCACCCCGGACCAACTCGCCGGCGCAAATCGGCACCTCGCTGCGTGCCTGCCCTGCACCTCAAAGGCTCTTTATCAAAGTCTGCTCAAGTCCGCGACGGCAAAGGCCGGACAGCGCTACTCGCCACCGGCGCAATTGCTGGAGCGCTTGGCGAGTCCGGCATCCCGAACGAATTCACAGTTGCAGCAGTCAGGCCTTCGCGTGATGCAAATCTCCCCATTGCGGTCCATGGGTCGATTTGGATCGCTGGGCTGGGCCGCAGCGGCAGCGCTCGTTCTTGTCACGGTGAGCATGTTCTTTGTTCAACGAGCCGCACAAAGGGCCGAGAGAGCATCAGCCGAACATGTTGCCCTGGTCACCGAGGTCTTCGATCAGCACGTAGCCACGCTTGCCGACAGCGAGCCGTTGCAAGTCATCTCCACCGATCGGCACACGGTCAAACCCTGGTTCCAGGGCAAAATCCCATTCAGCTTCAATTTGCCGCAGGGCCTGCCGAGTGACACCACGCTCGATGGCGCCAATCTGACTTATCTGCACAATCAGCCCGTCGCGCAACTGCTCTACAGCATCGGCAAGCATCGGGTTTCCGTCTTTCTCCGCCAAAAATCGGGCGAGGCGGAAGGGAGCGACATGCCAACAGACCGCTCGGGATTTCATGTGATGGGCTTCAGCTCGACCGATCTTGAAGCGATCGCGGTCAGCGACGTGGATCCGGCTCGCCTTGCCGAACTGGTTAGCGCGATCAAGCACGCCCAAACCGGAGATCGACAGGAGTCCAAGTAGCTTCAACCTCCAAGCGGCTCGCTCTTGCTTCAAACTTAACTCTGGCCGGGGCTATTCGCCGGCCCAACTACATCTCGGCGGGTGCGAAGTAAGGGTTCAACCGGGCGGTTCGGCAAACTGAAATCCGGCCGGAGCTTGTCCGCCACCGTTTACACAAAATCGCCTGAGCGTTCGCCAATGTCGCCGACCAGACCAAGTCCCGGGGCGAAAGCGTGTATCTTGCCGGGATGCCAGCGGCGAGGAGGCGGCTTGTCTGAGAAGAAAGAGCATGAACCCCATTCGGCGGAAGATCGTCCACCGCCTGCCTGATCTTGATCATGCGAAGTCCCCGGGCCTCCGCAGCCTGGGTTCACCCAACTCACGGCGAAATTACAAGCGGGCTTCTGGAGAAATCAGATGGCGACAGCTCCAGAACAGCCGTGACCTGGCAACGAACTCGATCCGGCTCGGCTGTGGACTCCGAAGAGCGGAATTGTCCTCACTTCAGAAGGAAGATATTCAGATTCGCCAAGGCCACTGGGCAATTGTCGACCTGGTCGGAAAAGGAGGACACATCGGCACCGTGCCCATGCCGATTTGGGTGGAGAGCGCCGTGGATCGATGGATGTTGGCCGCAACAGATGCAGACGGACGGATATTCCGGACTGTCAGTCGGCACAGATCAGCCTGGGGCCGCGGGGTCACGGAGAGCGTCGCTTTGTGCGCCATTTGGGACTGTGCCCGGCGCGTCCAACTCGATCACGTCGCCCCACATGATTTGCGCCGAACCTGTGCAAAGCTGTGCCACGTGAGCGGAGGCGAATTGGAGCAGATCGAGTTTCTTGTTGGCCATGCCTCCGGTTGGACTGCAGGGCGTTACCTCGGGCGCAAACAGAACCTGGAAGAACCTGTGAACGATCGATTCGGGTCATTGTTCAACTGGAAGCTGCTCGAAACGAGTTAAGGCCTGATCACGCCAGTTGACTCTCACAGGCAGTGCGGGTCAGGCGGTCAGGGCAAAAGTATCAGTCGCACTCGCACTCCGGCGCGCATTCATGCGCGCGTTGACTCGCGCGTTGACGGCTAGAGGTCCCTTTGTGTCCGATCAAGTTAATTCGGGCGGCATGGGCCGGGTGTTCCCTCAAATAAAGCAAGCACCGATTGGAGAATCCCAAAAGACGCCCACGGCACACTCCTTGCCAGTTGTCGGTTTCCATTCCTTCTCGGGTCGAGATCTCACGACCTAACCGCTAGACGATAGCACCTTTATAATGAATCACCTACGAGAGAACTTAGTATTCAGAGAGCGATAGGAACGCCGAAAGCATGCCAGTCTCTCGAGCAGTTCAATACCAAATGCTTGCTTTTCCCTGGATTCAACGGGCCAACCCTGTTCGAATGCAAACTGTGTGCTACCGTTGAAGCCAGTATCGAGAATCTATGGCACTCGGGTGCGGCAAGCCGGGTATCTGGGAGGAGAACGATGAGAATCAGCGCGCGCAATGTGCTTGAGGGCAGGGTGCAAGGCGTCACCAAGGGAGCCGTTAACGCGGAGGTGACACTTGTCCTCGCTGGTGGAGAGACTGTGGTTGCCATCATCACCAACTCCAGCATCGACTCGCTGGGCCTGGAGAATGGAACGAAGGTCTATGGAATCGTCAAAGCCAATGAGGTGATTATCGGCAAAGGCGTGGACGGGACGAAGTTGAGCGCTCGCAATGTGCTGGCGGGCGAGATAACAAACTTGCTTGACGGCGCAGTCAGCAGCGAGGTGGCAATTCGACTGGCTGGCGGCGCGGCGCTGGTTGCGTCGATCACCAAGGAAAGCGCGCATGCGCTTGGATTGCAAGTGGGCGATCAGGTGAGCGCAATCGTGAAGGCGTCGAGCGTGATGATCGGAGTATAGCGCCAGTCAATGGCGTTGGATGAAAGTCTGCGAGCAATCAACCAATCCCGCTCGAAGGCATAAAGTATCAACCACTTAAGCTCGGAAAAGGGCAGACGCGGGTCCGTTGCGTGCGCAGTCCGGATTGACTGCATGTGAAAATTCTGCCAAGATATGCGTACGAACCGACGGCATAGCAAGGTATCTGACTCTGATAGGAACGAACCGGAAAAAATTACCTGCTTACGATTTTCCCAGCCTTCGCGGACTCACGAATTTCATCGGCATTTTTTGCCTTCACCCGAAAGGAGGGGGGCGTGTCGGACCAGTACGAAGTCTCCAGCCTGGAACGTGCAATGCAGTCGGGCAGCCGCGCGAATTCAGCGCTTATTGGGATGTACGAGATCTCGAAGGTGCTTACACGCCCGGCGCGCCTGGAGGTTGCGCTCTCCGGTGTCATCAATCTTCTGGCCAGTTTCCTTGACATGAGTAACGGCTTGATTGCGCTGCTGGACGAACAGGACCAGACATCGACGGTTGTTGGCGCGGGCTGGAGTGAGGCAACTGCGAGGGAGCATTTTGAGCGCCTTCCGGAACAGGCGGTGGGGCAGATCGTCGTTTCGGGAATGCCGTTAGTCGTGCGCAATATTGCCGAGAGCCCGCTGTTCTCCGATTGGAGCGAACTGAAAAATGGCTCCTCTTCCTTGCAGAAATCGTTCGTGGGCGTTCCGATCAAAGGGGAAAGCCGGACGATCGGCACCATCATGATTGAGCGCTTCGATGGGAACTCATCACCACACACGCTTGACGAAGATGTGCGATTCCTGACCATGGTTGCCAGCCTGGTAGCACAGGCTGTTGCGCTCAAAACACTGGTTGCCCGAGATCGCGAACGCTTGATGTCTGAACGCCATCGCCTGGAAAAAGAGCTCGAGGAACGCACCGAAACCAGCCCCGATGGAATCGATTGGATTATTGGAGAAAGTGCGGCCATCCGCGAAGTTGTGGAGAAGATACAGCAGGTGGCGCGATGCAATCTCCCTGTGCTGCTCTGTGGGGAATCGGGCACGGGCAAGGAATTATTCGCACGCGCAATTCATGAGTATTCTCCACGGAATCAAAAAACCTATATCCGCCTGAACTGCGCGGCGCTGTCGGAATCCGTGCTGGAATCGGAACTGTTCGGCCACGAGCGCGGAGCGTTTACGGGAGCGCTCGGATTGCGCAAGGGACGCTTTGAATTGGCCGATGGAGGCACTCTTTTTCTGGATGAGATAGGAGAGATTTCCGGGGCATTTCAGGCCAAGCTGTTGCGGGTTTTGCAAGAAGGAGAGTTTGAGCGCGTGGGCGGCAACCGCACGATCAAGGTGGATGTACGCCTGGTAGCGGCCACCAACCGCAATTTGGAAGCAGCGGTACTTTCGGGGCAATTCCGCTCTGACCTCTACTATCGCATCAGCGTGGTTCCCATCTTTCTTCCGCCATTGCGGGAGAGGCGTGAGGATGTGGACCTGCTTGCGCTGGAGTTTCTGCGCCGTTTCAACAAGGAGCACGGAGTCTCACTTACGCTTTCAAAGCGGGCCATGGATGTTCTGCGCGCCTGCGACTTCCCGGGCAACGTACGGGAGTTGGAGAGCTGCGTAAAGCGAACGGCTGCGCTTGCCAAGGGCTCCATGATCGTGGTGGAAGATTTTGCCTGCAGCAACGAGAGCTGTTTGTCGGTGGTGCTTGGCAAGTCAATGAACGAGGCGTTGCCCCAACAGGGCGGCTACGTTCCGCTGCCGATCTTCACTCCGCCGCAGGGACGCTCGTGGCCGGTGCGCAGAATGGCAGCGCCTGCGAGTCCGGCAGCGAGCAGCAGTGTGGAGAAGGCTGGCCCGGTCGAGAATGCGCGTGGCGGAGAGGGAGACTCGAGCGAACGTCAGCGCTTGGTCGATGCCATGGAACGATCCGCCTGGGTGCAGGCAAAAGCGGCACGCATCCTGGGCCTGACGCCGCGGCAGATGGGTTACGCGCTGCGCAAGTACAACATTGAGATCAAGCGGTTCTGATTTCTCTTCCTCTCGAATAATTCTTCCTTCCCGCCACGAATCTTCTGCATGATTTCCCCTCGGCAATCCCCCGCAGTCCCCACCAGAGTCTTGTTACGATGGCCTGTTCACGACAAAATCGTCGCGTGCGGCCAGGTGTGTCGCATTTCCGACAGATGTCAAAACAGGCATAACGCGCGACGTATCAGCGACTTTCACTTTGGTTATCGACTTGCACTAGAGCCATGCAACACCCGTAGTCCGGGACCTGAAGAACCAAGGGGGATGCAATGGAGCTTGGCAGTCGGAAGGCATTTGCGAAGTTGCGGGTGATGCAGCCGGCCTCGAGTGGGAGCGGGCGAGAGGGTTGCGGTTCCAAGGGCGGGAGCAGCAAATCCGGTTGCGGGTCTGCGGCGGGAAAAGGGGATCTGGCGCCGGAGATTTGGGAGAAGGTAAAGAACCATCCCTGCTACAGCGAAGAGGCACACCACCACTATGCGCGCATGCATGTGGCCGTTGCCCCGGCCTGCAACATCCAGTGCAATTTCTGCAATCGCAAGTACGATTGCTCGAACGAGTCCAGGCCTGGAGTAGTGAGCGAACGGCTCACGCCTTACCAGGCGGCAAAGAAGGTGTTCGCTGTGGCCTCAGCGATTCCGCAGATGACGGTTCTTGGCATCGCCGGGCCGGGCGACCCGCTGGCCAATCCCGAGATGACCTTCAAGACATTCGAGATGGTGACAAAGACTGCCCCCGACATCAAGCTCTGCCTTTCGACCAACGGGCTCATGCTGCCCGATTACGTCGATAGAATCCATGCGCTCAACATCGATCACGTCACCATCACCATCAACATGATCGATCCTGTCGTGGGCGCAAAGATCTATCCCTGGGTCTTCTACAACCACAAGAGATACAAGGGAATTGAGGGCGCACGGATCTTGAGCGAGCGGCAGTTACTGGGCCTCGATATGCTGACCGCGCGCGGCATTCTTTGCAAGGTGAATTCGGTGATGATTCCTGGCATCAACGATCGTCATCTTGTCGCGGTGAACCAGGCGGTCAAGTCGCGCGGCGCGTTCCTGCACAACATCATGCCTTTGATCTCCGCGCCCGAGCATGGCACCGTGTTCGGGCTCGCCGGACAACGCGGTCCGACGGCGCAGGAACTGAAAGCTTTGCAGGACTCCTGCGAAGGCGAGATGAACATGATGCGGCATTGCCGCCAGTGCCGCGCGGATGCAGTGGGTCTGCTGGGCGAGGATCGCAGCGCCGAATTTACCGCCGAGAAGATCATGGGCATGGAAGTGAACTACGATCTCGACCGGCGCCAGGCTTATCAGGAAAAGGTAGAGTTGCAACGAGAGGCCGTGGCCGCGGCAAGAAATGCGGAGTTAGAGACGCTGGCCGGAGAGCAGAGCGACATATCGATCCTCATCGCTGTTGCGACCAAAGGCGGCGGACGCATCAATGAGCACTTCGGCCATGCAAGGGAGTTTCAGGTCTACGAGGTCGGCACGTCTGGCGCCAGGTTCGTGGGCCATCGCCGCGTGGATAACTACTGCCAGGGCGGATACGCGGAAGAGGACAGCCTGGAGACGGTGGTTCGCGCCATCAACGATTGCGTAGCGGTGTTTGTGGCCAGGATCGGCAACTGTCCTCGCGAGGGCCTGAGAAATGCGGGCATCGAGCCAGTAGATCGCTTTGCGCTCGAGTACATTGAGCAGTCGGCCATTGCCTATTTCAGAGAATATTTGGAACGGGTGCGGACCGGCGAGATTCAGCATCGGGAACGCGGCGATGCGGAAATTCGCCAGGGCGCGCTGATTGCATAGGGGCACGAACAAGAATTTAGAAGGGAGAAACCACAGTGGCCTACAAGATCAAGGAATCGTCATGCATCGGGTGTGCGGCATGTGCAAATGAGTGTCCGAACGGTGCAATCTCCGAACAGATCTCTGCCTTTACGATCGATCCGGCAAAGTGCACTGAGTGCATCGGGTTCTTCGATGAGCCACAGTGCGTTGCAATTTGTCCGATCCCGAAGACATGCATCATAAACCCGGATGTGCCGCGATTTGTGGCGGCGGTTTAGATGAGCGAGAGGGCAGGAACGAAGACAGTTTTGACTCCGGCGGCTGAGAAGTTCATCCGCCGGATGTTGCGCTTTAGCGTGGGAACAGAGGCAGGCTTTCGGTTCAAGGTCCGGCCCGGCGGATGTTCCGGATTCGCCGTCGAGTTCGACGTTGTTGCTGAGCCTGCTCCAAACGAGATCGTTTGGGAGCACGCCGGATTGCGCATCTTTCTCGACGGAGAGAGCAGCCTGTTGCTGGACGGGGCAACACTAAACTTTCAAGAAAGTCTTGCGCACACCGGCTTTGTTGTCGCGAACCCAAATCAGAGTGCGCGGGCTTGCGGTCAGGCTCCTGCGTTCGTATCTGTTGAGGCCCTTCAAAAGCGTTGATGAATCGGGAAAGAGGAACTTGCGATGAAGCGCAAACTGGACGAGGCTTTCGATTGGCAGGGCCAGAAGCTGTGCTGTGACGGATGCGTTCACCGCGAGCTGATTCGCGAGGACCGCTGCCGCAAGACGCACGTCTGTGTGCAGGATCGGTCGCCGTCGCGCATCGAGCAGTTCTTCAAGAGCAATCCAGAGATGGCCAACGACTTTCTTACCCATCCATATTTCGAGGTACGCGCCGCAGCGGCCAAGTTTGCCGATGTCTTTCGGCTGACAGCGTTGCTGAACGACGAAGACGAATCGGTGCGCTGGAATGCGGCTCTGCGGCTTCCCCATCGCTTCCTGTTGCGCCTGCGGGAAGATTCGAATCGCGAGATCCGGATTCGCATTGCCTCCTACCTGGAAGGCGAAGAGCTGATGCCGATGATGTCGGACCCGGACTACTTTGTTCGCCAGGTGGTAGCGCAACGAATTGGCGTGCCGCAACTGAAGCACATGATCGATGATCCCGACCCTGAAGTGCGGCGCGTTGTAGCGCAACGAATCGCTCCTGAGTGGCTGCCGGAGCTGGCCGGCGATCCCGATGGCTCGGTGTGCCTGGCGGTGGCGGAGCGTCTGGCTCCGGCACAATTGTTGCCGCTGCGCTTTCATTCCGACATGCGCATCCGTTACGAGGCAGCGGGAAGAATTCCTGTTGGGGCGCTCGATGCGATGCGCAGCGACGCCGACCCGCTTGTGCGCGAGCGAGTGGAAGAAAGGCTCGCCGCAATTCACGATTCGGCAGATGGAGAACACACCTTGATCGAAATGAATCGATCGCATTGGGAAGGAAAGAGGCACTGATATGTCGAAAATAATTCGCGACGGGTGGGTTGTGGAGTTGGATGGGCCGCCCTGCTTTGAATACGGGCAGAAAGTCCGCTCCAACCAGGTGGTGCGCAACGATGGCACGTTTCCCGGCAAGGAGATAGGTGAAGTGCTGGTCAAGAAGGGCGAGGAGGGATATGTGATCTCGATCGGCACATTCCTTCAGCAGTTTTATATTTACGGAGTCGAGTTTCTGAATAGCGGATACAGGGTGGGCATGAAGCGCAAGGAACTGGACAGCGTGCAGGCGAACCTTGTTGGAGAAACGGCATGATGGCGGCGGATAGAGCGCGTTTCGAGTGGGGCCAACGGGTCAAGGCCGCGGTCGACTTAATCAACGACGGCACCTATCCCGAGCGCGCTCCCGATGCATTGCTGGTTGGCGCCGGCGAGGCGGGAGAGATTGTGCAGGTTGGCAGGCATGTTGATTCCGGCGCCTTTGTTTACATGGTCGAGTTTGCGCTCAACCAGGTAGTTGGTTGTATGGAGCCGGAGCTGACGCCCTGGCAATCGAGTGGGGAGGCAGAATGAAAGTCATGATTCGCAGGAACCAGGCAGGCGTATTGTCCGCGTACATTGCAAAGAAGGATCTCGAAGAACCGATCGTCGAAGTGGAACGGCCGGAGCTATGGGGCGGCATGGTCACGCTGGCCAATGGATGGCAACTCGAATTGCCTGCGATGGACGCCGCCACAACGTTGCCCATCACCGTTGAAGCGCGCAAGGTTACGGAACTGGAGATGCCGGCTTGACTGCCTCGGCACTGGAAGCCATTGCGCGATGCTTCGATGCGGGCAATGCCATTCCCTATCTCGGACCTGGGGTGTTGTCGTTGGATCAGTGCAAGCTCCCCAACTCACAGGACACGCTTGTCGCGCGCCTCACCGCCAAGGCCAGCGTCCCGCACAAGGTGAGGAAGAATCTTGGCGCGGCGGCGCAGTTCATTGAGAACTTCAAGCATCGCAGCACCGTTACCAGTTCCATGACCGAGGCATTCTCCGGCGATGCGCAGCCTACCTCGCTGCACGCTCTGCTCATGGGCTTGCCCGCATTGCCGTTGGTTGTTCATGCATGGTACGACGACCTGCCGCAAAAGGCGCTTCGCGGCCGCAGTGCATGGGGAATGGCGCAGGGCGTGAGCCAGTCGGAGCACTTCGGCAACTGGATCCACTATTACAATGCGGACGGTTCCTACGCAGGCGTCGAGGCTGCCGGCCGTTCCAACGAGTGGAAGACTGTGCTCTATCAGCCTCTAGGTTCGGTATGGCCGACAAGCAATTATCTTGTTTCCGATTCGGATTTTGTTGAGGTCATCACCGAGATCGACATCCAGACGCCAATCCCGGAGTGCGTGAAGGAGATCCGCACGGGAAGATCGTTTCTCTTCCTTGGCTGCCGGTTCTCGACGCAACTGGAGCGGCTTTTCGCGCACCAGATCACCAAGCGCTCCTCTCAGAAGCATTGGGCAATCCTGCTCGAGGAGCCGACGCGCAATGAAGCGCGCTTCCTCGAAGAACACTCCATCGAACGTATCGCGATAACGCTGAGCGATTTTGTATCGGAATTCTCCGCGATTCAACACGCGAATTGACCGCAGCCGACAGGCGCTTGGTCGCATTCGCTACAACAAAACTCTCGATTGTCGCGTTCGACACAGATTCCCCCAATCCGATCAAAGCGCGCAAGCGAATGATTCTACATCGGTTACTTATGAATCGAATTTGGCACGGCGATTGCATATAGGTTAGCAGATTTCGGAATGCAAGGATGCAGATTCAAGATCGCATCCTCGATCCAGCCTCAACCTGGCCTCTGTTTCGCTTCATGCAGCCCAACACTGCCGGGCAAAGATTTTGAGTGACACAACTCAGCAACGATCAAGGAGGAAGAAGATGGCAAAACTCAGGCAGATTGCTTTCTACGGCAAAGGCGGAATAGGCAAGTCCACCACATCTCAAAATACTTTGGCGGCGTTGGCAGAGATGGGGCAGAAGATTCTCATCGTTGGGTGCGATCCAAAGGCGGATTCAACGCGCCTGATTCTGCACGCGAAGGCGCAGAACAGCATCCTGAGCCTCGCGGCAGAAAAGGGCACCGTCGAGGACATCGAAATCGAAGAGGTAATGAAGTACGGGTATCAGCGGATCCGCTGCGTTGAGTCGGGCGGCCCCGAGCCCGGCGTGGGATGCGCGGGACGCGGCGTGATTACGGCAATCAATTTTCTCGAAGAAAACGGGGCGTACGAGAATCTTGACTACGTCTCCTACGACGTGCTCGGCGACGTTGTGTGCGGCGGCTTCGCAATGCCGATTCGCGAGAACAAGGCGCAGGAGATTTACATCGTGATGTCCGGCGAGATGATGGCCATGTATGCGGCCAACAATATCTCCAAGGGCATTTTGAAATACGCCAACTCCGGTGGCGTTCGCCTGGGCGGCTTGATCTGCAACGAGCGCCAGACGGACAAGGAACTCGAGCTGGCCGAGAACATGGCCAAGAAGCTGGGTAGCAAGCTGATCTACTTTGTCCCCCGCGACAATGTGGTGCAGCACGCCGAGCTTCGCCGCATGACAGTGATTGAATACGCACCCGACTCGGCACAGGCCGGCCACTATCGTTCCCTGGCGGAGAAGATTCACAACAATGCCGGCAACGGCGTGATTCCCACTCCGATCTCGATGGACGAACTTGAAGAGATGCTGATGGAGCACGGCATTATCAAGAACATCGACGAGTCGCTGGTCGGCAAAAAGGCTGAAGCAGCGGCGTAAGAAGCTACAGTCCTAAGGGCGCCGGTGATCCGACTTATCCGGCGCTCTTTCTCACAAATCCATCTTGAGCGAGGCGATCATGAGCGCAAATTCCGGCGTTGAAGAGATCAAAGAGCGTAACAAGCAACTGATCGGCGAGGTCCTGGAGGCCTATCCGGAGAAGACTGCAAAGAAGCGTGCCAAGCATCTCGCCACCTTCGAGGAGGGCAAAGGCGACTGCGGCGTCAAGTCGAACATCAAGGCGATTCCGGGCGTGATGACGATTCGCGGCTGCGCCTACGCCGGATCGAAGGGCGTGGTCTGGGGACCGATCAAGGACATGGTTCACATCAGCCACGGCCCGGTCGGTTGCGGACAATACTCCTGGGCGGCGCGGCGCAACTACTACATCGGCACTACCGGCGTGGACTCCTTTGTCACGCTGCAGTTCACTTCCGATTTCCAAGAGAAGGACATCGTCTTCGGCGGCGATAAGAAGCTGGCCAAGATCATTGACGAGATTCAAGAGCTCTTTCCCTTGAACAAGGGAATCACCATTCAATCCGAGTGCCCTGTCGGCCTGATCGGCGACGACATCGAAGGCGTCGCTCGCGCCAAGGCCAAGGAATACAGCAAGACCATCGTGCCGGTTCGTTGCGAGGGCTTTCGCGGCGTCTCTCAATCGCTGGGGCATCACATCGCCAACGACGCGGTTCGCGACTGGGTCATCGACAAGCAGACCGGGAAGCCGGCGCGGTTTGAGAGCACGCCTTACGACGTAGCGATCATCGGCGACTACAACATCGGCGGCGATGCATGGTCCTCGCGCATACTTCTTGAAGAGATGGGCCTGCGCGTCATTGCACAGTGGTCGGGCGACGGCACGCTTGCGGAACTCGAGGCTACCCCCAAAGCCAAGCTAAACATCCTGCATTGCTATCGCTCCATGAACTATATCTCCCGCCACATGGAAGAGAAGTTCGGGATTCCGTGGGTGGAGTATAACTTCTTCGGCCCGACCAAGATTGTCGAGTCGCTGCGCGGCATCGCAGCTCACTTTGACGACAGCATCAAGGAAGGCGCCGAGCGCGTGATCGCCAAGTACCAGGCCCTGACCGACGCTGTGATCGCTAAATACCGCCCGCGCCTCGAAGGCAAGAAGGTGATGCTCTTTGTCGGCGGCCTGCGACCGCGCCACGTGATCGGAGCCTATGAGGATCTGGGCATGGAGGTGGTCGGCACGGGATACGAGTTCGGTCACAACGACGACTATCAGCGCACTACGCACTACGTAAAGGACGGAACGCTGATCTACGACGACGTGACGGCTTTCGAATTCGAGAAGTTTGTCGAGAAGGTGCAGCCCGATCTGGTCGGCTCCGGCATCAAGGAAAAGTATGTCTTCCAGAAGATGGGCGTGCCATTCCGGCAGATGCACTCCTGGGATTACTCGGGCCCCTACCACGGCTACGACGGCTTTGCGATCTTTGCACGCGATATGGATATGGCGATCAACGCCCCAGTATGGCGGCTGACCAAGGCGCCCTGGTAACAGAGACACAGAAGCTTCAAGAGAGGAATCACGAGATGAGTCAAAACGCAGATAAGGTGATCGACCACTTTGAACTGTTTCGCGGTCCTGAGTACACGGCGATGTTCGCGAACAAGAAGTGCATGTTCGAGGATCCCGTGCCGGCCGAAGAGTTGGAGCGCGTAAGCGAGTGGACCAAGAGCGCGGAATACCGCGACAAGAACTTTGCTCGCGAGGCTCTCACCGTGAATCCCGCAAAGGCCTGTCAGCCCCTCGGCGCGGTGTTCGCCGCACTCGGGTTCGAGCGCACGCTGCCCTTCGTGCATGGTTCGCAGGGTTGCGTTGCCTACTATCGCAGCCATTTTTCGCGTCACTTCAAGGAGCCCACTTCGGCTGTCTCTTCGTCCATGACCGAGGACGCCGCGGTCTTTGGCGGATTGACCAACATGATTGACGGCCTGGCCAACTCTTACAGCCTTTACAAGCCGAAGATGATTGCCGTTTCGACGACCTGCATGGCGGAAGTGATCGGCGACGATCTCAACGCCTTCATCAAGAACTCCAAGGAAAAAGGCTCCGTGCCCGCGGAACTTGACGTACCCTTCGCGCACACGCCGGCTTTTGTCGGCAGCCATGTTACCGGCTATGACAACGCACTCAAAGGGATCCTCGAGCACTTCTGGGATGGCAAGGCGGGCACGGCTCCGAAGCTCGAGCGCCAACCCAATGGCAAGCTGAACTTCATCGGCGGCTTCGATGGCTACACGGTCGGCAATATGCGCGAGATCAAGCGGCTGTTCGACCTGATGGGCGTGGATTACACGATCCTCGGAGACAACAGCGATGTATGGGACACGCCGGGAGACGGGCAGTTCCGCATGTACGACGGCGGCACCACTCTCGAAGACGCCGCGAACGCGGTCCATGCCAACGCAACGATTTCGATGCAGGAGTTCTGCACCGAGAAGACGCTCGATCTGATCGAGGGCCATGGACAAGAAGTAATCGCCTTCAATCATCCCGTGGGCGTCGAGGCAACGGATCGCTTCCTGCTGGAGGTTTCGCGGCTGAGCGGCAAGCCGATTGGCGCCGCAATTTCAAAAGAGCGCGGCCGGCTGATTGACGCCATCGCCGATTCGAGCGCGCATATCCACGGCAAGAAATTTGCAATCTACGGCGATCCGGATCTGACGCTCGGCTTGGCCGGATTTCTGCTTGAGTTGGGTGCTGAACCAGTGCACATGCTTTCAACCAATGGAGGCACGGCATGGAAGGAAAAGGCCGAGGCGTTGCTGGCTGCCTCGCCGTTCGGAAAAGGCTGCCATGTTTACCCAGGCAAGGACCTGTGGCACATGCGCTCGCTGCTTTTCACCGAGCCTGTCGACTTCCTGATTGGAAACACCTACGGAAAATTCCTTGAGCGCGACACCAAGACGCCGCTGATCCGCCTGGGCTTCCCCATCTTCGACCGCCACCATCACCATCGTTATCCGGTGTGGGGCTACCAGGGTGGACTCAATGTTCTGGTGACAATTCTCGATCGCATCTTCGATCACATGGATCAAAACACCAACATTGTATCGAAGAACGACTATAGCTTCGACATCATTCGGTAGCGTATTCGAAACCGGCGACGCAGAATGAGGCAGCGATGAGTACCCTTGGCGCAAAGTTACTGGATGTCTTTACTGAGCCCGGCTGCGCCACCAACCAGGCCAAGGAAAGCCGGGAACGCAAGAAGGGCTGCAACAAACAGCTCGCTCCCGGCGCCGCGGCCGGCGGCTGTGCCTTCGACGGCGCCAAGATTGCACTGCAACCTATCACCGATGTGGCGCACCTGGTTCACGGACCCATTAGCTGCGAGGGGCATTCCTGGGATGGACGCGGATCGAAGTCCTCGGGGCCGCTCCTCTACCGCACCAGCTTTACAACCGGCATCACTGAAAATGACATCATCTTCGGTGGCGAAAAGCATCTCTACAAAGCCATCAAAGAGGTCGTCGAAAAATACAATCCGCCCGCGGTCTTCGTGTACCAGACATGCGTGCCGGCCATGATCGGCGACGATCTGGAAGCAGTCTGCAAGGCCGCCGCGAAAAAGCTCGGCAAGCCGATCATTCCCGTCAACGTGCCTGGGTTCGTGGGATCGAAGAATCTCGGCAACAAGCTTGCCGGCGAGACTCTGCTGGACTACGTGATTGGCACCGAGGAGCCGGCGGAGACCACTCCCTACGACATCAACATCATCGGCGAGTACAACCTGTCGGGTGAGTTGTGGCAGGTGAAGCCGTTGCTCGATGAGCTGGGTATTCGCATCCTGGCCTGCATCTCAGGCGACGCGAAGTATCACGATGTGGCGCGCTCGCACCGGGCTCGAGCAGCGATGATGGTTTGCTCCAAAGCCTTGATCAACGTGGCGCGCAAGATGGAAGAGCGCTACGGGATTCCCTTCTTCGAAGGTTCATTCTACGGCATTGGCGACATCGGCGATGCGCTGCGCAATATATCCAAATTGCTGGTCGAGCGAGGCGCGCCAGCGGAGTTGCTGGGACGCACCGAAGCATTGATACAGCGGGAAGAAGCACGCGCACACGAACGGATTGCTCCGTTCAAATCCCGGCTTGCCGGCAAGCGCGTTCTGCTCTTCACCGGTGGAGTGAAGTCGTGGTCAGTCGTCGCAGCCTTGCAGGAAGCGGGCCTTGTGATTGCCGGCACCAGCACAAAGAAGTCCACTCCGGACGACAAAGAGCGCATTAAGGAACTGGTCAAAGACGATGCGCATATGTTCGACGACTTGAAGCCACGCGAGATGTACACAATGCTCAAGGAAGCGCGGGCCGACATCATGCTCTCCGGTGGGCGCACGCAATTCGTCGCCTTGAAAGCAAAGATGCCGTGGCTCGATATCAACCAGGAACGCCATCATGCCTACGCCGGCTATGAAGGCATCGTGGCGCTGGTGAAGGAGATCGACAAGGCTCTTTCCAATCCAATATGGGAACAGGTCCGCAGACCCGCCCCGTGGGAGTTTGCCGCGGCTCAGGGCGAACTCGAAATCCACGTCGCATAAGGACAGGCACATGACCCGAGTGATTGTCAGTCAAAAGCAGTGCATCGTGAATCCGCTCAAGATGAGCCAGCCGATCGGCGCGGCGCTGGCCTTCATGGGAGTGGAGAACTCGATGCCCCTGCTGCATGGGTCGCAAGGATGCACCTCCTTCGGGCTGGTCCTGTTTGTGCGCCACTTCCGCGAGGCGATTCCGATGCAGACCACGGCGATGAGCGAAGTGGCTACAGTGCTCGGAGGGTTCGACAATGTGGAGCAGGCGATCGTCAATATTGCAAGCCGCGCCAAGCCGGGGTTGATTGGAATCTGCACGACCGGTGTCTCCGAGACCAAGGGCGACGACCTGAATGGATTTCTGAAAACGATACGAGCCGGCCACCCGGAGCTCGATCGCATCGCCCTGGTCGATGTCTCCACCCCCGATTTTGAAGGTGCGTTTCAGGATGGATGGGCTGCGGCGGTCACGCAAATGGTGGAGGAACTTGTTGAAGTTCCTCTATTCGAGAACGGGCTCACGCGTCGCGTCAATGTTCTCCCTGGCTGCCACATCAGCCCCGGCGATATCGATGAGCTTCGCGACATTTTTGAGGCGTTCAGTCTCGATCCCGTATTCTTGCCCGATCTCTCCGGGTCGCTCGACGGGCACATCCCTGAAGAATTTTCGCCCACCACACTTGGCGGCATCACGCTTGAGCAGATACGGAAGATGGGTTCGGCCTGCTGGACGGTCGCCATCGGCGAGCAAATGCGCGGCGCCGCAATCACTCTCGAACATCGCACTGGCGTTCCTTACAAGCTGTTCGACCGGCTCACCGGCCTCGCAGCCAACGATGACCTCATGGGTTTCTTGTCCAGCATCGGTGGCGTTCCGGTTCCGAAAAAATACCGCCGCCAGCGCAATCAGTTGGTGGACGCGATGCTCGACGGGCACTTCTACTTTGGCGGAAAGAAGGTGGCGATTGCCGCCGAGCCCGACCTGCTGGCGGCGATGGCGCACTGGCTTCACGAGATGGGCTGCGAAATTCAGGCAGCCGTGACCACGACAGAATCGCCGGTGCTCGAAGGCCTGCCCGCGGAAGAGGTTCTTCTCGGCGACCTCGAGGATCTCGAGGTGCGCGCAGTCGGAGCAGACCTCATCGCGACTCATTCGCATGGGCGGCAGGCCGCGGAACGTCTCCACATTCCTCACTTCCGGGTTGGGATTCCCGTCTTCGATCGCCTCGGCGCAGGGCACCAGGTGACGGTTGGATACAGAGGAACGCGCGATCTGATCTTCGAGATAGGCAATCTTTTTATAGCCGGCATGCATGAGGCAACGCCGGAGACGTGGATGCAACCGCATCGCGAATCCTGCTACCTCACCGCTCTGCAATTGCCGCAATGAATGCTTTGAGTTATTCGGGGGAGATATGAAAATCGCTTTTGCAACAGAGGATGGACAACACGTGAATGCCCACTTCGGCTGGGCCAAAAGTATCGTCATTTACGATGTCACGCCGGAAGAGTTTCATATTGTTGCCGCCTGCGACTTTGCCGGCGAGCTGCGGGAAGATGGCAATGAAGACAAGCTGGGGCCGAAGCTCGAAGCCATTCAGGACTGCGCCATTCTCTATGTTGCCGCGATCGGCGGATCGGGCGCGGCGCGCGTGGTGGCCAGGAACATACACCCGGTCAAGGTGGCTGAGACGCAGACCATTGAGGACATTCTGCAGCGGCTTCAAGTTGTGCTGCGCGGAACTCCGCCGCCATGGCTGCGCAAGGCGCTGAATAAGGGGAAGGAACGAACGCTCGACTTCGAGGACGAGGTGGTCCATGGCTGATTGCGAATTACAAGCGGAGGCTCCTGCAAAACTGGGCTTCCTCAATGAATTGATCAAGCAGTGGCGGGCTCAGGACATGCATGGCTCGTGGGACGCAAAGAGCGATCTCGATCTGCTGGAGCCCTACATCCTCACAAAGGAAAAGCGGCGCGAGATTCCCATCATGAGCGATCCGGACCCCGAGACGCTATGGCGCATGGAATTGTTTTACAACGCCGTTGGACTTGCAATTGAGCGTGCCACCGGCGTCATGGTATCTCCGCTGATGAAACTTCACCATGAAGGCTTTGGCCGGCTGGTGCTCACGGCTGGGCGGCTGATCGTGTTTAACAAGCACTTGCGCGACGTGCATCGGTTTGGCTTTGAGAGCATGGAGAAGCTGGAATCGCAAGGCGAAGAGATTGTTGCGAGCGGAATTGAATGGATCGAAAAATATCCGGAGGTTGCGCGCTTCTGAACCAGAGGCGTCCTGACCGATTTCAAGCAAGCGAGGGCATTCATGGAAGCGGAACAAATTGCAACGCAGGCGGTGAGGCGGGACGGAACGCCGTGGCAGCCTTCGTACCTGTTGAGCATCGATCCCGAGACATGCATCGGCTGCGGGCGCTGTTTCAAGGTCTGCGGCAATTCGGTAATGACGCTGATGGGGATTACCGAAGACGGCGATCTGGTTGGATTGGATGACGACGAAGAGATCGAGCGGAAGATCATGACTGTAACGAGTCCCGGCGCATGCATCGGGTGTGCGGCCTGTTCGCGGGTCTGTCCAAAGAACTGCCAGACACACGGGCCATCGTAATGGAGCAACTATGACGCCGGAATCTATCTACCTCCGCCTGCGACAAGCGAACGCGGCCATCGCTTGCGAGCCGTTCGATGGGCATGTGCTCGCGTGTATCTTTGCGGCGGGGATGAGCGAGTGCAACGCCGGCGTTGCTTTGTCGGCCGCTCTCGGCATTGGCGGCCTGGAACTGCGGCGCACTATCGCAAAATACTTTCCCGGTGCGCTCGATCGATTGGAGAATTTCAACCTGGATAGCAAGCCAACTTTGGACGACAATGAACGATGCCTGCGTGAGCTGTTGTGGCGCTTTCGCACCACGTCGGCGCCGCTCACTTCCCTTTTGTCTGTTCTGATTGCGCGAAGGGCCACTCGCCCGAATCACCTCTGGCAGGATCTAGGTCTTGTGAATCGGGGCGAGCTGTCAAGCCTGATGCAGCGGCACTTTGCCTTGTTGGCACGGCGCAACACGCAAGACATGAAATGGAAGAAGTTTTTCTTTCGGATGATCTGCCGCGATGAGGGCTATCGCTTGTGTGCTGCTCCCTGCTGTGCTGAGTGTGGCGACTTCAGTGCTTGCTTCGGCGACGAATCGGGCGAGAGCCTTCTGGCCCGGGTGCGATTTCAAAGTGAAGCTTCGATGCACCACTCGATCGAATCGGCCTGCACATAATGGCTGGGAATCGACATGTCGCAAATGCGACATTTCCGAGCCGCCACTTCGCACCATCCACCGCAACTCCCTGATTTATCAGTTCCTTCCATTTGGCACGTTACTTGCATTCGTAACGGGTAAGCCAACCGTTGAACCGGACAGTGCACCGGGCTTGGAGGGAAAGATGATTGCCCTGACAGAAAATGCAGCGGAAGCAATTCGCAACGCAATCGGCGCTACATCGAAGCGCATCGCGGGCCTCCGGGTTACGGCGCTTGCGGGCGGTTGCTCTGGATATCAGTATCAGATGGGGTTAGTGGAGTGCGCCGATCCGGGAGATATTTGCTGCCAGAGTCACGAACTGGCAATCTTTACCGATCCCGGCAGCGCAGAGCTGCTCGAGGGAACCACGATAGACTTTATCGAAAACCTGGAAGGCGTTGGTTTCTCTTTCAACAACCCACAGGCAAGATCCCCTTGCAGTTGCGGAAAGTCCTCTTGTTGAAGTAATCGGTCCGAGGAAATCACTATGACTGAGACACTGTCGAAATGGGTCTACCTGGATAACAACGCGACAACCCGAGTGGATCCGAAGGTTGTGGAAGCCATGCTGCCTTTGTTCCGGGAGGATTTCGCAAATCCATCTTCCACGCATGCGCTGGGCATGGCGGCGGCCGGAGCCGTGCAAGCCGCGCGTAGCCAGGTTCGCTCCTTAATCGGAGCGGCATTCGACAAGGAAATTATCTTCACTTCGGGCGGAAGCGAATCCAATAGCACTGCCATCCTCTCGGCCCTTGAGACGCAGACCGGACGTAACGAGATCGTCATCTCCGCTGTCGAACATCCGTCCGTCCTTAGCGTGTGCTCGCACCTGGTACAAACCAGGAAGGCGATCGTCAAAAGCATCCCTGTCGATGGCAATGGGAATCTCAACTTCGAAGCATATCGCAGGGCGTTGAGTGCTAAGACAGCGCTTGTATCGATCCAATGGGCAAACAACGAAACGGGAGTTATCTTTCCGGTCGAGATACTTGCTGCCATGGCGCACCAGGCCGGGGCTCTTTTCCACTGCGACGCCGTTCAGGCCGTTGGCAAGACCAGCATCGATGTCCAGCGCGCCGGTATCGATATGCTTACTATTTCCGCACACAAGTTGCACGGACCCAAGGGCGTTGGGGCGCTCTACGTGCGCAACGGAGTACAGCTCGTACCGCTGATCCTTGGCGGACGCCAGGAGCGTGGACGACGCGCGGGAACTGAGAACTCGGCTGCAATCGTGGGCTTCGGCGCAGCCGCGGAACTGGCGGCGCAAGCATTGCCGCATGAAATGCCGCGCATCGCACGCCTACGCGACCGGCTGGAGCAGGAGACTTTGCGGCTTGTTCGCGGCTCGATCCTGGTCGGGGATAAACGCAATCGCTTGACGAACACGCTCAACATCGCCTTTGAAGACGCCGAGGCGGACTCGATCCTATTGATGCTGGAACGAGCGTCCATTGCAGCATCTTCCGGGTCGGCCTGCGCGGCAGGATCGATGGAGCCATCCCACGTTTTGCGCGCGATGAAGGTTCCGTTCAGCCACATGCGCGGCGCCGTTCGATTTTCCTTTTCACGCGAGAATACTGAAGCCGATGTCGACCGCGTTCTGAATGTTCTTCCTGAAGTAGCCGACGAATTGCGCGCCCGTTCCGCGCCTATGGAGGCCGCCTTTGACTAGCTTCGCGAAAATCATAATCAACGACTCCACTCTGAGAGATGGTGAACAGGCGCCAGGAGTGGCTTTCACGCTCGATGAGAAGCTCGCCATTGCGCTGGCTCTGGAAGACGCGGGCGTGGATGAAATCGAGGCCGGCACGCCGGCCATGGGCAAGCGGGAGATCGAGGAGATTGCCGCCGTCGGGAACGCTCTCAAGAGAGCGGAGCCGATCGCTTGGTGCCGCATGACTCGCGCGGATGTGGATGCCGCAATCAATACGGGGCTCAAGCGCGTCAACCTTTCCATCCCGCTTTCCGACATTCAGATGCGGGCCAAATTGAAGGCGGATCGGGCCGAGGTGATCCGGCGAATTCTCGATGTGATTCCCTACGCGATCGACTGCGGTCTGCGCGTGGCCATGGGCGGTGAAGACTCGAGCCGCGCGAATGCAGACTTCCTGCTCATTGCGTTGGAGGCCGCGTCTAAAGCCGGAGCGCACCGCTTCCGCTTTGCCGATACGCTCGGCTGCATGGATCCCTTCGCCGTGTGCGAGACCTTCCAAAACTTGCGTGCCGCATTCAACCTAGAACTGGAGTTTCATGGGCACGACGACCTGGGTCTGGCAACGGCGAACACCCTAGCGGCCATTCGCGGCGGCGCCTCTCATGCCAGCGTCTGCGTTTTAGGCCTGGGTGAGCGCGCAGGCAATGCCGCGCTGGAGGAAGTGGTTGCTGCGCTTGATCGTCTGTCCCGTTTCCACAGTTGCGTCGATCTTCTCCAGCTTCCGCGACTTGCCGAAATCGTCTCTGCTGCGGCCCGCCGCCCCATTCCCGCGGGAAAAGCAATTGTGGGCGCCTCCGCATTCACGCATGAATCCGGCATTCACGTCGACGGGCTGCTTAAGGATCCTTTGACTTATGAGGCTCTGTCTCCGCAGGCCTTCGGGCGCCATCGTCAGATCGTGTTGGGGAAACACTCTGGCGCCGCATCCGTCTCGAGTGCGCTGCGATCGCTCGGACTGGCCACCGATAAAGGCCGGACTGCCTGGCTGCTGGCGAAGGTCCACGAGCGTTCCATCCAGACAAAGCGCGCCGTCAGTTGCGAAGAGTTGTTGGATTTCTACAAGAGTTCAGGCGATAGTGCGTGGCCCATGCAAACTTCATTGGAGAACCAATATGACTGTGCTTGAACAATTGTCAAAGCTCTCGTCAGCCGAAGATTTCTTCCGCTACCTTGACCTGCCATTCGACCCTGCAGTGCTGAATGTCGCGCGGCTGCACATACTCAGGCGCATGGGCGATAATCTCCGCAAAGCCGCTCCCGAATCGGACGAGACAAAGGCGCGCGCATTCTTTCGCGCACATCTAGAGATTGCGTACGAGGACTTTGTCCGCTCTTCGCCAATCCATGAGCGAGTCTTCAAAGTTCACAAAGACGCGATTCGCCCGTGCATTGCGCCGCTGGTGCAACTGGCAGGGTCATCGGCAACCGAATAAATACATCGTTAGGAGAAGGCACATGGCGGACAAGAGAACAATTCAAATGCAGGCTACCTTGGGTCTTACAGGCCTTACCAGCAACGCGATGGCCCTCATAGCTCCCGGCGCGTTTCTTTGGCTCACCTTCTACATTCAGGCCAACACCGGCGCCACCGCGCCAACCATGTGGCTGGGCATTGTGGCCGCCCTTTTGCTTTGCCTGGCCACGGCGGTTGCTTACGCGGAGATATCGAAGCTCTATCCCGGCACCGGCTCCAGCTACTACTATGCTGAACAGGCGCTGCTATCGAAAGATGAGTTTTTCAAATACGCGCGCCTGGCCAAGTTCATCGTCGGTTGGGGATCGCATCTCTACTATTGGGTCTATCCGGGCGTTATGGTGGCTACGACCGGCATGTTCGTGGGTTATGTGGTCGGCTTCCTCTATCCAAACTTCCTGAGCGGCTCAAACCCCGGGCCAATCTTCATGGCGCTTGTGGCAATTGCATTCTCATTCTTTGTTGGTTGGATCGCTCAGAAAGGCGCCAGCACTTCGACAGCGGTCAACCTGGCCATCAACGTCGTTCAGATCTCCGCGCTGATGCTGTTCAGCGTGCTTGCGCTTGGCTATCGCGCCAGTCATCCATCCGGTACTCCGGGCTTTCAGTACGACGGGCAAACTCTTGCAACTTATACCTACCAGTTCGCCACGGCCAAGGACGGCTCCACCCTCCGCGACCTCAACGGCGCGCCACTGCCACTGCTCGATGCGGCCGGCAAGCTTGTGCCCTTCCATATCGCCTACCCCCAGTCGGATGCCAACGGCAACTTCCTCGCCCACGCGTCTGCTGCTTCAGTCATTGCGCCCCACAAGTTCAGTTTTGTTTTCATTCAGGCTACTGTTGCCATTTTGATTCTGGTCGGCTTCGAATCGGTAACCGCGATGGGCGGCGAAGCCAGGAACCCCACCAAACATATTCCCATTGCCGTCATTGCCTCTCTGCTGATCCAAGGCCTCGTGTGCTATCTCATCGAATATTTCGCGGCTAATTACTTTCTAAATTCCGGTTACACCATGCAAAGCGCCGCCGGCTCCGCGGCTCCCATCGGGGATATGATGATCATCGTCGGCGATGGCCTGCTTGGCCAGGGCAATGGCAAGTACTTCATGCTTGCCGAAGCTGTCACCGTCTTTCTGGCGCTAATCGGCACCACGCTAGCTTGCATGAACACTGGGGCCCGCGTTACCTACGCCATGGGCAAGGATCACGAGGCCCCCGAGCATTTCGGCATTCTGCACGCCAAGTCCCTCACCCCGCGCCGTGCCATTTGGACGCTCTCGGTCATCTCCGCGATTATCGGTGCTCTTGCTGTTTCGCTGGCATTCGCCGATGCCGGCGCGCCGACCGATGCTTCCATCGCGGCGCTTCCTCACGGCATATTCTCGAGCTTCGGGTATAGCACGCACGACAAGCTGGCAGCCATGCCCAATTCGCTGCTTACAATCACTCTCACTTCCAACTTCGGCACTTTCATTCTGTATGGGCTCAGTTGCCTGCTGTGCATCGTCGCCTACGATCGCCGCCACGATTACAACGTAATACGACACAAGTTGATTCCGGGATTTGGGCTTCTCGCCAACCTGGTCTGCATGGCCTTCTACCTCATCAGTCCCATCTTCGGCCTGGGAACCTTCAAGGAACCGCTGCTGGCGCTGGGAATCTCCACCGCTTGGGGCATTTACGGAGCTTATTACTTTCTCCGCTCGTCGAAGGCCAAACAAAAGCCGGTCCTGCTCACCAAAGTGAGTTCCCGAAGCTGACCCACCAAAGCTTAACCGCACGAGGGCATCGGCCCTCCATTCAAGACAAATTGAGCCATCGTCCATAGTCAAAGTCTGCGCCGAAGACCGATGTTCCATCTGAGCCGGTGACACCGGGGCCGGTGAATCCTTGCTATCGGTCGAACCTGCGGCATCGAGATGCGTCCAGTTGCGATGCCGAAGGGGTTTGGCCGCATTAGCGGGGACCGGCTGCCGGAAGAGCCGGCCTGTCCCTGACCGCAGTCCCGACGAGAGAAGTGGCGATTTTCCTATCAAGAGTGCTTTCGGGATCAGAAGGCCCCGGAACGCACCATCGTCAGTTTGGGAACGGGGGTTCGCCCCTTCTGGACTATGCGCGCTACCAGTTCGAAAATCTAAGCCGCAGCCTACGGCAGCAACCCCGCCTAGAGACGAACTGCAACTGCGTCGCTGGTTAAGGAGGAGATTTCTGGTCGTAAGTTTCGGCTGCATCATTGACTGTTGAGCGGACTGTTGAGCGGCCTAAGTTGATGCCAATTCGCCGACGCACTCATCGACCCAATGAAATGTCCCGGAAAGAGCCGGCTTGTTTTAAGGGTACTCGGCTCTCTCAAATGCTGCACTCCACAAAACTTGAATCCTCTACCGCCGATTCTCGAGGCCCTGGACATACCACCTAACATTCGCACCTCGATCCATTTTCGTTCTGGCTCAATATCTCTTCCTTCTTTATGGGCACTCGCGTACAATCTTTCGCACAGGGTCCCAATTCCACGTGAGCATAATTCACCACTCAATGAAGCGATGGAAGAAAACAAAGTGGTTCACGAAAGAAACTTGGAAGACATCGCGCCTACTCGAGAATTCAATTTGGCGAAGTTCTGCGAATTCGATGAACATCGAAGTGCTGTACCTTCTAAGTTATTTATAATGATATACTTGGTGGACGCGGTAGGAATCGAACCTACAACCTGTCGGTTAAGAGGGGAATCGCGAAGCCCGGAAAGTCAATGATTTCAAAGGAGTATGGAGGAGCAAAAAGGACGATTTGGAGCCATTTTGGCACGCAATTCGGCGAAAAATTCGGCGAAGTTTTGCTCCTGAATCGAGAATCTCGTCAGAATGGCCCTTGGGCCTGGCTGACCCAGCCGCTTCTGAAAACCTGGTCGTGGATAGAACGGCTCGAAGGTAGAGAGTTCTGAAATTAGCCGGTGAATTTCTCTTCAGATTATTCACCTGGAAGACAAGGCTTCCGCTATCCGCCATAAAGATGACGCGACCTGTCGGTTCGGCCGGTGTTCTGGCAGCGGTCAGCAGAACGCGTTGCGCGGTGCGGGAAGTCATAAAATCCAGCACCCGCTGTGCCTCCGCGGATCGCAGCGCGGCCTTTTGCCTCGGCAGTGAGGATTCTGAATCAGCTGCGCCAGAGCAGCCTTAGTTTCCGCGGAGAATGCCTCCGATCAGCACTCCGGCCATGAACACGAGATTCCAAAGCCCAACCTTGCGCCAGTCACAACGGAGAATTCCCCATGACCTGAAGTAATGGCTGCGCAGAAAGGACTCAGGTTGACGGAGAGGCCACAGACTCTTGTTTCCAGCGTTCTGTAACGCCGGGCCCAAAAGTCTAATGAGAGGATCTGTTACGTTCCTCGGCCACTCCTTGTAGAGCCAGGCTGTTATTCGGCCCGCCTCCTGCCCCAACCGACTCCTAAACTTGAAGCACTCAAAGAAGAGATAGAGCTTCGAATAGACAGATCCTTAACTGATGCCTTCCACTTCGCTTCAAGGTAGCCCCGGGTTGCGCCCTTGCCTCAGGTCCCAAAGCGCGGCAACGAGCGCGTCCACTTCTTCGCAGGTGTTGTAAAGGGCGAGTGTAGCGCGGAGCGTGCTTTCCAGGCCGAAGCGGCGGAGGATCGGTTGCGCGCAGTGATGACCGCCGCGCACGGCAATGCCCTTGCGGTTCAGATAGTCTCCGATTTCTTCGGTGCGGAAACCGTCCATCACAAACGAAAGAACGCTGGCCTTTTCCTTTGCCGTGCCGATGATGCGCAGACCCGGAATGCGCTCAAGCGCGGCGGTAGCGTAGGTCAGCAGCATGTGTTCGTGGCGCGAGACATTCGCGATACCAACTCGGTCCAGATAATCGATCGCTGCACCCAGGCCTACCGCATCGGCGATATTTCCCGTGCCTGCCTCAAAGCGCTGCGGAGGTGGTTGGTAAAGCGTTCTTTCAAAGGTGACATCCTGGATCATGTTGCCGCCGCCTTGCCAAGGCGGCATGTGGTCCGACACTTCCGACCTTGCATAGACAGCGCCGATGCCGGTCGGGGCAAAGACCTTGTGGCCGGAGAAGACGTAAAAGTCGCAGCCAATGGCCTGCACGTCAACGCGCATGTGGGATACGGCCTGCGCTCCGTCCACCAACACGCGGGCGCCGTGACGGTGCGCAGCCTCAGTCATCGCTTCCACTGGCACTACCGTACCCAGGGCGTTCGAGACCTGCGTGATTGAGACCAGCCGCGTCTTGGGTCCCAGCAGCTTTTCGTACTCGTCGAGCAGCACCTGGCCTGAATCGTCCACCGGCACAACGCGCAGCCGCGCGCCCTTTTCCGCGCAGAGCATCTGCCAGGGAACGATGTTGGCATGATGCTCCAACCAGGTGATGACGATCTCATCGTCCTTTTGGATATTCTGCCGGCCCCAGCTCTGCGCGACTAGATTGATACCCTCGGTGGCTCCGCGAACAAAAATGATTTCGCGCGTTGCACCGGCATTGAGGAAACGCCGCGTCTTTTCGCGCGCGGACTCATACGCGTCCGTGGCGCGCGCAGCCAACTCATGGGCAGCGCGATGAACGTTGGAGTTCTCGTGCTCGTAGAAGTAACTGATACGGTCGATGACCGACTGAGGCTTCTGTGTGGTTGCACCGTTGTCAAACCATATGAGAGGACGTCCGTTGACAATTTCGCGCAGAATGGGAAAATCCCGGCGAATCGCCTCTACGTCAAATGAGTAGGACGAGAGACCGAGATCGCTCAGGATCGGGCTTTGATCAGTCCCTGGGGCGACAACCGGAGCCACGCCCGCCGGGTAGAGTGGCCGGGGCTGTTTTTGCGGATCTTGCGAAGCCGGGGCGCGAAAGTCGAGCGCATGCGCCACGGTCCCGGCAAGTTGTGGTGCGTTGGGGTCAATTGGCGCAGCGAAAGGATTGCCCGTGCTTGCGGCCGTTTGCCCTGGAGCATCTTGCTTTGGGGGCACCACTGCCGACGGCACAGGACCGGGGATCGTGGGCGGAGTTGAGAAGAGCGGCCGCGCCTCCTCGAGAAACGAGAAAGCTGGAATGGCCGAGGAATCGACGACTCCGAAGGCGCCGGGAACTGCCGGGGCCGGAGGCTGCGGAGATTGCGCCAGTTGCACCGGCGGAACATCCGCAGGCAACGAAAAGGGAATCGCTCGAAATCCATCGTCGCTGGGAACTGCGTCTGAAAAACTCCGCGAAGGCGTAGGTAGATCCCCGGGCTCTTCGGCGGGCTCGACAAATAGCGGCCGCGCGTCCGCGAGAAATGCAAATGATGAGCCAGCGTCAGGGTCAAGACGACCACCCGGAACCGCCGGGCGAGGCGCTGAAGGAGCTGGAGAGCGCAGGTCCGGTACGGTATTCCTTTCGGGCGTCGCGACGAACGCCGCAGGCTGTGCTTCAGTCAATCCAGCCAATAGTCCCGGAACCGCAGGGGCGGTTGGATTGGGAACCGCCGCATAGGGATTGCCCGTGAAGGCAGAGTTTGGCGGCAGAATCGCCGCCGCTGCTTTCGCTGCCGGTAACTGCAACTCCTGTGGCAACGCGTTGAAGATCTCGTTGGCCACGCGCGCTAACTCTGCTGGCGTTGGAATCCCTGCAGGAAATCCGGCGCCAGGGCCCGCACCCCAACACGAAGGATCGGGAGAACCACCTCGATCAGGCGCTGGGTTACTTGTACTCATGGTACTGTCCTACGTCTACGTCTTCGAGCAGAGCTGTTGCATCGTCGGTAAGAACTGCCGCAGAGCAGTAAAGAGATACGAGGTAAGAGGCAAGCGCTCTCTGGTCGATTCCCATGAAGCGAACCGAGAGTCCCGGACTCTGCTCACCGGGCAGGCCTGGCTGGAATAGGCCGACCACGCCTTGCTTCTTCTCGCCAACACGCAGCAACAGGATTTTGGACTTCTGATCCTTGCTCTTGATTGCGATCTTGTCAGAGGGAATTAGCGGAACTCCGCGCCATGTAAGGAAGGGCGTACCAAACATTGTCACAGTCGGTGGAGGTACGCCGCGGCGAGTGCACTCCCGGCCGAAGGCTGCAATGGCGCGCGGATGGGCGAGAAACAGCGATGGTTCCTTCCATACCTTGGTCAGCAGTTCGTCCAAATCGTCCGGGGTCGGCGCGCCTTTGCGGGTCTTGATTTTCTGTCCATCGGCAACATTATTCAAAAGGCCGTAGTCCGCATTATTGAGCAACTCGCTTTCCTGCTTCTCCTTCACGCTCTCAATCAGCAGCCGCAACTGTTCGCGAGTCTGGTCGTAAGGGCTGCTCAGAAGATCGGAGACACGCGTATGAATGTTGAGAACGGCAGTGATGCTGCTCAAGCGGTATTCGCGCGGTGTCTCCTGGTATTCGACGTAGGTGGAGGCAAGCGTTGACTCGTCTTCGTGGCCGCAGGTCGACTCGATGGCCTTGGTTTCGTCCACTTTATTGACTCTGAATGTTCCAGCCTCAAGTGGCTTCCAGTCGAGCAGGCGAACCAGCCAGCGCGGTGTGATGGCTCCAAATTGGGGAGCAGTCTTGGTGACGTTCGCTAGCTGATACGCCGCCTCTTCATGTAAGGACAATTGTGTTACTTCTTCTGGCACGGATTTTCTCCTTCGATTGCTGGGAAAGGTCCTTGAAAGCGCAGCCATAATAGCATGTTTTCAAGCGAAAGGACTCACAAACTTTGTCTACGTTCGAAGTCCCTGCAAGGTCCCGTTATGACTGCAAGGAGGAGTCATAGATGCAAGTAGGTGTCGGCGCCGTAGACCAGCCCGAGCGTGAGCAGCGCGATGAAGACCTCACCGATGGCCCCGACCGCGAATGGGCGCCACCCCTGCTTTCCAAGTTCGCGCAGACTGGTGCGGAGGCCCACTCCTGCAAAGGTCAAAAGGAATGCCCAACGGGAGAGGCTGGCAAGTGAGGTCAACTGGGCCTTGGTAAAAAAGCCCACAGTAGCCAGCAACGAAATAAGCAGGAAGCCGAGAACAAACTTGGGAAACTTCTGCCAGAGAAATGCTGCCTTGTCTTCCACGGCAAGAGCCTGGCCGCGGGACGACCAGTAGATTGCATATCCAAGCACGATGAAGCCGATGAGCGCGTTGCGCGTGGTCTTGGCAAGCACGGCAACTTTGCCCGCCGCGTCGGAGTAGAGCGCCCCTGCGGCCGTGGCCTCGGCAGTATTATCAACCGCAAGCCCGGCCCAGAGGCCGTAAGCCTTGTCGCTCAAGTGTAGCGAGTGGCCAATGAGAGGAAACGTGAAGAGCGAAATTGCGCCCAGCGCAAGAATAGCCGCAATGGCATAGGACGCATCTTCATTATCGGCATCGATAGAGGGCTTTGCGGCAATGATGGCGGATACGCCGCAGATCGACGAGCCGACAGCCAGCAAGCTGGTGAGCTTGGGCTTCAGCTTGAATGCCCGCCCTAGAAGATGCATGAAGGTGAGCGAGAGCGTGATGGCAATCGCGACCAAAAGGAGGGAAATGCCTCCGAGGTGCAACACGTCCCCCAGCAGAAATCTTGAACCCAGCAATACGATTCCCGTTTTGAGCCAAAACTCGTATGTCGCCACTCCCGGCTCAAAGATGCGCGGAATACCGACGGTATTGGCAATCACCAACCCGATTACGATTGCCCAAAGGACGTATTCAATGTCAGGAAAGGCCGTGTGATGAGATTTGGTGTAGGCGAGAATGGATTGTTCGATGAACTTTCCAGCGTATCCGACCAGAGCCAGTAGAAACAGGCCCGGTATGAGGGCAGCGGCGCGGCTTGCGAGGCTTGCGGGTTGCGCAGTGGAGCTGACTGCTGTGCTCATTAGTTTCTCCTCGTGAGAAGGTTGAAGCAGAGGTTCAGAGGCGGTTGACCCGGAGTGCGGGAAGGGAGCGTCTTTCAGGGAACCACCGCACCGCGAACCCGGCCGCCCTTCGGCATAGGTTGTGGGCCGATCGATTTACCACTTGATCGCCGGGATCAAGTTGAATCGCACCAGCAAGGCCAGAAGCAGAGCAAGCGCGACCGCATAGACATCGAGAGAAAAGTGCGGCTTGGACGGGGAACGTTTTGACTCAGACATTGGAGAACTCCTCGGATCTAACAGTCATCGGACTGGGGACAAGTCCCCGGCAACACACGGAACAGAGATGACCGACGTCTCAATTCAACGCAGTATTCAGGAGCGGATCCTCGCGCAAAGTGCTGCCCCACCTCTGTTGCGCACAACATACGTATCGAAATCCTGGAGCGCCGGGCGGGAATCGAACCCGCGAGTACAGGTTTTGCAGACCTGCGCGTTAGCCGCTTCGCCACCGGCGCTTACTCATCACAAACAAACAGCAGTGATTCCGCTCAATACTTCCGGACGCTCTTGTCCACGCGATCTGACCAGGCGTGAATTCCGCCAGTCAAGTTCCACACGTTAGTGAAACCGGCCTTATGCAAAATCTGCGCTGCCTTGACTCCGCGCGGTCCCATCTTGCAAACCGTCACGATATTCAAGTTCGCATCAAGTTCATTCACTCGCTTGGCCAACTCCGGAAGTGGGATCAGCTGGCCGCCAATATTTGAAATCTCGTACTCATACTCATCGCGAACGTCGAGAAGAAAAAGGTTTTCACCGGCATCCAGACGCTGCTTCAACTCTTCTGCGCGGATTTCAGGAATTGCCATCGCTTTCACCTAACCTCGTTTGTGTCGGAAAATAGAAAACCCACCTGCCAGTTCAATTTCTGGCGGTGGGTCCATTTGAGATGCCTGGTTGTAACTTACTCTACCCCAGCCATTTCCTCACGCCAGAAGACATGTGTGCGCAACAGATCGCTGCACAACAACACGCTTCGGCCTTCATGGTGATAAGGGTCTTCACAAAACCAATGTAACAGGTACGCTGCTCAATGACAAGAGTTTCCGGAGGAGTTCTTGGAGGAAAACTCACGACCCGTGAACGGCGGGTTTGATTCCAGGAACACAGGCAGCCGTTTCGCTACTCGGTTGGATTCAACACGACATACCCGCCCGAGTGGCTGATATAGATCTTATGGAAAATCACCGCGGGCAACAGGCCCTCTGCATCGAATGCAACCGCACGGCGAGACTGAACCACATCCTGCCCGTTAACCAACGTCGCCCCAATTCTCAGGGTGATGTTGGAATAGAGGATGTTTCCGCTCGCACCGTTGCTGGTGGCCAGGGATCCGCCCCAGGGCTGGAACGGAGGAGAATCGTTATGGACGGGGAACAACTCCGGCGTCTTGGCTCCTGTATCCAACTGAAGCTGGACCTTGGCTCCGCGCACCTTCACAAACTCCACATTGATCAGAAGTCGATTGGTTGTGGGAGCGCCGTGATACTGGCCTATCGTTTCGAACCGACATCGTTCCCCGTTGGGAGGGACCTCGCCAAAACGCAATGAATGCTGATTGTAGTCGATGAGGAAATCGAACCTGGAGAGAAAGTCCTCGCCGAGAACGCCGCGAATCCCGGGGGCCAGTATCTTCTGTCGCGCCAGCGTATCAACGGCTGCTCCCAAGCCGGACAATGAAGCCGCGCCTAACCGCACATCCCGTAGCCGTACCAGCTCATCTTGCCGCACCCGCAAAACCCCGGTGAGCGATACCTTGCCGATGACCGGAGCTTGCAACTGCCGCGCAAGTTCCGGATCGATTACGGTGCAGGTGGCGCCCGTGTCCAGGAGAAAACTGAACGGGCCGGAGCCATTCACCATGGTTTGAACGACAATCAGATACCCGTCGCGCAAACGGAACTTGACGATCTCGCTTGCTTGTTTAGCTTGCGCGGCAAGCGCTCCAGGAAGAGCAACGACAAGTCCGAGGAGAAGAAATCGCCCCAAGGATCGACATCGACCCAGGCGGCAACATCGATAAGGCAGCAGTCGGGCCGTCGGCATCATGACCTTTCCATCGGCTTCGAGCTCAATTCCTTCGAGCACTCACTGTCCCAGGAATGTAGTTCTTTCCATGGGATGTTGTCCACTGGAGGAAATCTAAAAGCCTATTGGCCCCGATTCTGCGCTGTTCGGCGTGATGCGAAGCCGAACAGCCAGGACCGGAGAAGTCGCCAGGGCTATTGGTTGTCGTTGCTCTTTGTCACGTCCTTGAAGGATTCCGCAAGCGATTTGGCGCCCGGGGTGCGGTGAATCCGGCCGTTGAACACGTCGTCCCATGTAATGAGCGGATATAAATGATGCGCCTGAGCCTGCGCCTCGAACTCCTTTTTCAGTTCCGCGAGTTTCTCCGGGTTCTGTTTGGCCAGGTCAATGCGCTCGGTGGGATCGTCGTTCAGGTTGTAGAGTTCCCAGTCATTCTCATCGAAAGGCAAAGGGCTGGCCGCGTTCCCAGTGATAAAGCTGCTTGGGTAGGCTAGTTCAGCTTTCCATCCATCCTTATAGATCGAGCGCGAACCGAAGATGTAATAGTACTGTTCGGTGTGATGCCAAGGAGCACTGGCGTCGTTGATCGAGTCAGCAAACGAGAAGCCTTCGACGGGTTGCTGCTTGATGCCGCGAATCTCATCGGGAGCCTTGATTCCGACCAGATCCAGCGTCGTTGGCAGCACATCGATGACGTGGCTGTACTGGGTGCGAATGCCGCCTTTGTCCTTGATCCCTTTGGGCCAATAAACAATGAGCGGGTTGTGCGTGCCGCCTTCGCTGTTGGCATCCTGCTTCCAGAACTTGAAAGGCGTATTGGCGGCCTGCGCCCAGCCCAGCGGGTAATTCCCGTTGATGGCATGAGGCGTGCCAATCTCGCCAATCTTATTCAGGTTGTAGTCGATATTCGCCTGTTCTGACGCGGGCCTGGCCAACAGACTCTGATCGATGGTCCCGTTCAGAGTCCCTTCCTTGCTGGCGCCATTGTCGCCAATGGAGATGAAGATCAGTGTGTTGTCGAGCTGGCCGATCTCCTTGAGGTGATTGACAAGGCGGCCGATCTCAAAGTCCGTGTAGGTCAAGTAGCCGGCATAGACCTCAAAGAAGCGTGCATAGAGCTTTTGCTCTTCCGGAGTCAGCTTGTCCCAGGCCTTGATGTCCGGGTTGCGAGCGGGCAGCACGGCATTGGCCGGAATCACACCGAGCTTCTTCTGGCGTTCGAAGACCTCTTCGCGATAGGCATCCCATCCCTTGTCGAATTTGCCCTTGTACAAATCGCTCCAGTACCTATCCACCTGGTGCGGAGCATGCGTGGCGCCCGGCGCGTAATAAAGGAAGAATGGCTTGTCAGGAGCCGCTTTCTTCTGGCGGTCGATATAGAAGATGGCCTTGTCGGTGATTTGGTCGCTCAGGTGTCGGCCATCGGGACGGACGTGTGCCTGATCCTCCACCAGATCCGGATGATATTGGTCCGTCTGCGAGCCGAGGAATCCGAAGAAGTGATCGAAGCCCTTGCCGGTTGGCCAGTGATCGAATGGGCCGGCGTCAGTTGCTTCTTCGTCCGGGGTTACGCCATACTTGCCAACCGCAAACGTGTTGTAGCCGTTGTCGCGCAGGATCTCGGCGACGGTGCCCGCCGTGGCAGGGACGCGGCCATCCCATCCGGGGAATCCGGCGGACATCACCGTGTGCGAAAATCCGGATTCGTGCACCGACGCGCTGTTGCGCCCGGTCAGCAGCGCGGAGCGGGTCGGGGCGCAGATTGCGGTGGTGTGAAAATTCGTATAGCGCAGACCATTGGCTGCGAGGCTGTCAAAGGTGGGTGTCTGAATGAGTCCGCCGAATGTGCCGGCAGCGCCATAGCCCACATCGTCAATCAGAATCCACACCACATTCGGCGCGCCGGCGGGAGCTTTTACAGGTTCCGCCCACCATTCTTTCGACTCGGCCAGGGTTCTGCCAACGACTCCCTGATAGGGCTGTGCCGTTTGCGCGTGCAGCGCGAGCTTGGCGCTCGTTGCAAGGATGAGCGTCGAAGTCAACGCCTTCAAAATGCTTTTCTCGTTCATGAGTATCCTCTTGATCTGAGTTAGCCTTGATTAGTCGGTTGTCGAGGTGCTTACCATCCGCCCAAGGCGCGCTCCGATCGGATAACGTCCGAATCGAAGCGCGAAAATGATGTGGCCCTCGTCTGTTTACTTCAGCTCTACCTTCACCTTTTCAATCTCGCCAGTGAAGCGATTCGGCGATTTGTATTCCAGGCTCACTGGTGAACCGAGGTCGGAGCCCACGTCGAGAGTCTCTCCGGCAGCGTAGACGCTGGAGAACTGCGCCTGACCTGCCGCGACGCCGTTAATCGAAAGCCGCACCGAGCCGGAGACCGGTCCGCGACCCGAGAACCCTGGAACGCTGGCCGGTGTGGCAGCGGCTACCGACGCAGGGTCCGGAGTAACCGTGAGCTCGATGTGCTGGAGGCCAGGACGAAGAGTCTCGGTTGCGATCAGTTGGTCGCTGTGATCGTTGGCGACATTCACTTCGAAGTAGACGCGGCTGTTCTTGACAAACAGGCTGAGGCCGCCGAGTTCTCCGCCGTCGGCTAGGATGACGCCCTCGGCGCCGTCCGGAGGAATCACCAGGTCAGCCGCGATGGTATAGACGTGACCGAAGAAGCCGGGCGCATAGCGCAGAGGCACCCGCTCGTCGCCGGAGCGATAGACGAACGAAGTCTTGTCGCGCTGGGTCGCATCAAGCGGCGAGGATCGAGCTGGCAAGATCGGGTAAGCATGGTTGCGCGTGGCCTCTTCGTCAAATACCTTGATCAGTTCCTTCAGCTTCTCTGGATTTTTGTCGGCGAGGTTGTGGGCCTGGGCGGGGTCCTCGCTCAGGTTAAAGAGCTCCCAAGGATGAACGTCGATGTCTTTGTCGGACTTGGCGGCGTAAAAGTCAGATTCCCAGGTGGAGTGAAGGCGATTTCCGGCCCACCATCCGTCTTTGTATATACCGCGGTTACCGCTGGTCGTGAAGTACTGCAATGTGTGGCGCGTGGAAACGTTCGAGTTGTCGAAGGTGTAGGTCAGGCTCTTGCCTTCGAGAGGAATCTGCTTGACGCCATCGACCTCGTCGGGGAACTTGATGCCGGCGATGTCGTAAATGGTGGGGGCGATATCGTTGACATGCGAGAATTGCCCGCGTACGCCGGGCTTGATGTGCCCAGGCCAGTTGACGATGAGCGGATCGGTAACGCCGCCCAGGTGCGAAGCGTCCTGCTTGGTGCCCACCCAGGGCGAATTGAGCGCCCAGGCCCATGCGGCCGCGTAGTGGTTCATGTAGAGCTCGCTGCCGAGTAACTCGGAGATGTCGTTGCGTTCCTCGATGGTTTTGGCCTTGCCATTCACATCGCGCGCGTCGTGTCCTTCCAGGCCGCCTTCGGCGCTGGCTCCGTTGTCGCCGATGATGGTGAAGACGACGGTATTGTCGGCCTTGCCCTCTTCGCGAATGGAGCCGAGCAGCCTGCCGACTTCATAATCGGTCTGCTCCAGGAAGCCCGCGTAGACTTCGGCTTCGTGCGCAAGCAGCCTTTTCTGTTCGGCGGTCAGCGAGTCCCAGGCCGGCAGGCCGGCAGGCCGCGGCGTGAACTCGGCGTTGGCCGGAATCAGGCCCGCGGCCTTCTGCCGGTCGAAGGTTTCCTTGCGGATCGCATCCCAACCACGATCGAAGTGTCCGCGATAGTGTTCGACCCACTGCTGGGGAACCTGGTGCGGCTCGTGGGTGGCGCCGGTGGCGAAATAGATAAAAAACGGTTTCTCGTTGGCCACGGCGTCGTGCTGATGCAGCCATTGGATGGCGTGGTCGGCGATGTCGCTAGTGAAGTGGTAGCCCTCTCTGGGCGTCTTCGCGGGCTCAACCGGCGCGGTGTCGTTGAAGATGCGAGGATAGTACTGGTTGTCCGCAGCCTGGTTGAAACCGTAGAAGTGTTCAAAGCCGAGCCCGGTCGGCCAGCGATCGAATGGACCGGCGGCGCTAACCTGCCACATCGGCGTGTTGTGCCACTTGCCGTACGCAGAAGTTGAATAGCCGTTCTCCTTCAGAACTTCGGCGATGGTTGCAGCGCTTTTGGGAATCACGGTGCTGTAGCCCGGATACGGCGCCGACCACTCGGCGATGGAACCGAAACCAACCTGGTGATTGTTGCGCCCGGTCAGCAGAGCCGCGCGCGTCGGCGAGCAGAGCGCGTTCATGTGAAAGCTGTTGTAGCGCAAGCCGGCATTGGCCAGCCGTTCGAAGGTCGGCGTATTGATGGGTCCGCCGAAGGCACTCGTGGCGCCAAAGCCGACGTCGTCGATAAGAATCACGACAACGTTGGGCGCGTTGGCTGGGGCCTTGGGAGGCTCGGGCCACGACTGCGGTGGCGCTTCGTGCACCGGCGCGGTTGGCCAGTTGGGTTTCGCTTCACTTTCCTGGGCCCCGGCGGGCAACCACGAGTTCAATGCCACTGCGCCGCTGAGCACAAAGCCGGCTTGTTGCGAGATCTTCATCGTCTGTCTCCATTTCCTTTTTGTTCGCGTCAATGCGGCTGACATGCCTGCCCGCGCGCAACTTTCGTTGCGTCGCGCGATGGCGGCCTTGTCCATTCATGAGTTATGCAGGGGTTAACAACAACAGTTGCTACACAAGGGCAGGCGCATTTCGACCCTCCCTTGTGGCGGCGCTTGCGCGCGACGGTCCACCGGCCCGCACCCACTCCATCACCCGCGCCGGAGCGCCGTCATGTTGCAGTTCGTTAGCCATAAAGCGCATGTACGGATCGATGTGGTGAAAGAAGTGCTTGTAACCGGCGCAAAGATAGTTCAGGCCGTACTCGCCCGACGCCGTGGTGGTGAACCTGTGCTTGGGGCATTCGCCATTGCAGGCAAAGCGCACGTCGCACTGCCGGCAATCGGAGGGCAGGGACAGGGATTTCGCATTGCCGAAGCGAGATTGCTGTTGCGACTGCGCCAGCGTTCCCAGCGCGCGCTCCATGATGTTGCCGAGTTTGTTTTCCGGATACACAAAGTGATCGCAGGAGTAGAGGTCGCCGTTGTGCTCGATCGCCATCGCCAGCCCGCACTGCGGCGCAAAAACGCACAGGCTCTGCGGAACATTGGCCCAGGACTCGAGCGCAACGTCGAAGATCTGCACAAACGTGCGGCCGACATCGTTCCGCACCCACTCGTCGAATACGCTGGTGAGGAACTTGCCAAATTGCAGCGGATCCACGGACCAATCCGATACGCTCGCCTTCTGTCGCGAGAACGGCTTGATCAGGATGAGGCCGTTGGGATCGGGCTGCTCGGCTACCTGCTCCACGACGGGAATGAATTGGAGATACTTGCTGCCGATCTCTTTGAGGAAGCGATAAATCTCGCGCGGCCGATATGAATTTGTGCGATTGACGACCGTAAGCGTGTTGAATTCCACGCCGTGCTTCTTCAGGATTCCAAGGCCGCGCATCACGCGCGCAAACGTTGGCTGGCCGCCCTTGTCTACGCGGTAGATGTCATGAATCTCCTCGGGACCGTCGATGGAAATGCCGATCAGGAATTTATTGCGCGCCAGGAATTCGCCCCACGCATCGTCGAGCAGTGTTCCATTGGTCTGGAAGGCATTGTCGACGGTCTTCCCGCTGGCGTGCTTTTTCTGCAATTCGACCACACGCTCAAAGAAGGGTATGCCGAGAAGTGTTGGCTCGCCGCCCTGCCATGCGAAGCTCACGTTCTGATCTGGCTGTGCCTGGATGTACTGGCGGATATACGTCTCCAGCACATTGTCGCTCATGCGAAAATCGCGCCCTCCCTTGGTGTAGAGCTTTTCTTTCTCCAGGTAGTAGCAATAAGTGCAGTCGAGGTTGCAGATCGGCCCATGCGGCTTGGCCATGATGTGAAAGGGTTTCATCGGAATGCTGGTCTCTTCCTGAATCGCAATGCGTGTGGATCGCCTAATGAAAAAGCCCACGAGGCAGAGGCTCGTGGGCCGTTCTTGCTAGGATTCGGGAAATGCGAATCGGTTAAGACTGCATTTGCGCCGTTATCCCACGAGGCTGCTCGACTGCCGGCAGATCGACAGGGCAACAACATCCGCGGGATATAAAACGAGGAAGCATAAGATTCCAGCTCCGTTGTTCAGGCGCATCCATAAAAGCTTGTGAAGCGTTCCTGAATCGAGAACTAACTTGATGATGCATGGGGATTGAAATCCTGTCAAGCTATCCACGGCGAGTAAGTGTGTTCTGCGTAAAAAAATTCTTTCGCCGCGCTTGACATCAATTTACCTTTGTGGCTGAATACAGGTAATGCAAGTGCGATTCGACAATCCGGCAGTATCGATCCACGCCGCCGAGCCGACCCCCTGTCGCTCGTGTTGTTGACGCCTACAGACTCTCTCATCAAAACCTAATCGATATTGCGCAGGACGTGCATAGCCGCAGCATTATAGCGACTCTGCCTGAGACGCGCCGATCCAAGCGGACACTCACAGCCATCACGCGTCGTTGATCGCGCGCGAAACGTGCAACTGAAAAACCGATGAAAAGAAAGGCAAAGATGAAAATCTCATCACAGGTCGGCCGCAAAACCGAAGGTTGTTGTCGCACACCCCTGACAGCCGAACCGGATGCGCCTTGCGTCGTGGGCAAGTGCATCAACCCCATTTGATGGCAGTATGCGCACAGCGCAGATTGCCGTGGCCCACGAGCGATTCGTGGGCCATTTTCTTTTGCGGTCAACTTCGACCGCGCCTTTGGAGGCAAACATGTCTGTTTCAGAAGTTTCCTTTTATGTTCGAGCCAAACAAAATCTCTCGCGATTGCTTTTGGCGTTGTCTGTCATTATGACCGCCTCGTCCCTGCACGCGCAGATTGTTGAAACCGGAATCATCACCGGCGTTGTGAAAGACAACACAGGCGCCGCAATTCCGAATGCCCAGGTACTTGCGCGCAATAGCGGAACCGGGATCGTCACCCATATCTCAACCGATGTGGAAGGCATTTTTGTCACTCCGCCTCTGAATCCGGGAAACTACACCATTGAGATCGATGAGCCGGGGTTCAAGAAAGTTGTGGAAAGCGTCAGGCTCGAAGTGGGTCAGCGTGTTGCCGCGGATGCCACGCTCGCTGTGGGCACAAACGCCGAGACCGTCGAAGTCCAGGCTTCCGGCGAGCTGCTGGAAACGGAGAGTTCGAGCGTCGGCAACCTACGCACAGAAGAAGCCGTCAGGGATCTGCCCCTGAATGGCCGCAATTTCAATGAGCTGTTTAGTCTGGGCGCGGGCGTTATTCCGACGACGACCCAATCCGTTAGCATTCCCTATACGCAACAGCGCGGCCCCTCGTACTTTGCCATTAACGGCTCTCGCCCTCAGGAAAATCGCACGCTTTTGGATGGCATTGGCGACCAGGAGAACCATAACAGCATGACGGCTCTCTTCCCGCCCATCGACGCCATTCAGGAGTTCTCGGAAGAAACCCAGGACGCCGACGCGCGCTACGGCCGCGGCAACGGCGGCACCATCAACGCGGTGATCAAGTCCGGCACCAGCCAGTATCACGGCGACGTCTTCGAGTTTCTGCGCAATACCGCTCTGGACGCCAGAAACGATTTCAATACTCCAAACGCAGGACCGACAGGACAGAAAGCCGCTCTGCGGCAAAACGAGTTTGGCGCCACCTTCGGCGGACCAGTCTTTTGGAAGCAGGCCAACCCCAAGACCTTCTTCTTTGCCGACTATGCCGGAAAGCGCTTCGCTCAAGGCCAGACGAATGTGGAGAGCGTGCCAGTTGTCAATATCACACCGGCAGGCTATGACTTCTCCGCTTATTCGGCTGCTATCAAGAACCCGTCAACTCATGTTGCGTACGCCAAGAACTTCGTTCCAATCAACGATCCGCTGATTGATCCAACCGGCGCGAAAATTCTGAATTCCTATCAGAAGTATGCGCAACCGAATTATGGCAGTGCGAATGCGACCGCCAACAACTTCTTCTACGGCCCGCTGTTGATCATCAACGAAGATGACTTCGATGTGAAGATCGACCGCAAGTTTACCGAGAAAGACAGCGCCTTCCTTCGCTATAGTCAAGGCCATGACATTTTCTCGCAGCCCGGTGTCCTGCCGACGCCACTGGTGGGCGATGTCATCTGCGGACCGGCAACGGACCCTGCGCATCAGGCTGTGCTCAGCGAAACACACGTCTTCTCGCCGACCATCGTCAACACGGCGCGCTACGGCTGGACTCGCTTCTTTGTCTATGCCAAGAACTGGGACGCGGGCTTGCAACTAGCCTCCACTTCCAACCTCAACATCCCCGGTGTCTACAACCCCAACAATCCCCTGTCCGACGGACTGCCGGTGATGACCTTTACGGGCTACACGCCGATCGGCGACGCGGGCAACAGTCCCACCAATATCGGAACCAACAACTACCAGTGGGACGACGACGTCAACCTGGTTCGCGGCAAGCACTCGCTGGACCTCGGCTTCGATCTGATCCGCCTCGAATACAATATGTTCCAAACCGGCGCGGAACACGGCTCCGAGGCCTACGGCGCGCGCTACTCCGGCCTGCCCTGGAGCGATCTGCTCTTCGGCGCCCCGACCAGCGGCACCTACTCCTTCCCCTCTGAGGTAGGCTTGCGAGAGAGCGATCTGTCCTTCTATGCGCAGGACAATTACAAGGTCAACAACAGGCTGACGTTGAACCTGGGCGTGCACTATGAGAACTTCCTCGGCTGGCCCTGGACTGAAGTCCACAACAAGGAGTGGGCATTTGTTCCCGCCGTCTCGACGACGGCTCTCGAACAGGTGGGAACCAGCGGTGTTCCGAAGAGCGGATTGAGCGGCAACAACCTGAACTTCGCGCCGCGCGTGGGCCTGGCCTACAAGGTCACCAACAAGACGGTCCTGCACGCGGGCTTTGGCATCTACTACGCGGCACCCGACGTCAATGTTTCGTCCACCTTGTCGGCCAATGTTCCGGTGGATGATTATTGGGCGTTCAATAATCCGGCCACTTATGTAGCCGGGGCCACGAGCAGCGCAGTGTTCAACTATGCGCGGAGCGGATATGCTCACACCCCGGTCACGTCAGGCAGTGCGTTGCAACCCAATACACCCGCCTTTGCGGTGGATCCAAATGCCAAAACTCCATACACGGAGCAGTGGCATGCGGCTATCGAACAGCAGATTCCCTTCTCGACCGTCCTCAAATTTGCCTATATCGGAACCAAGGGCACCCACCTTGACAATTTTCGGGACATCAATACCAACCAGCTGGGCGCAAATGGAGCAACCACCGTAACAGCGAATCGTCCCTTCGGAAATCCTGGAACCGGCAACGCTGTCTTTGCTCAGATCAGTGAACTTGAGACCAGACAAGTCTCCAGCTACAACGCGCTGCAAGTTACGGCTGAGCGTCGTGCGCACGGACTGGGCTTCCTCGCCTCCTACACCTACAGTCACGCTCTGGATGAAGGTTCGAGTGAAGGGCCCTCCGTTACGAATCCCTATAACCTCCGTTACGACTACGGAAATGCGGACTACAACGTCCCGAATCGCTTTGTCGCCAGCGCGAATTATCAGTTGCCGTTCGAGGGCAGCGGGGTGCTGGGACCGATCGAGCGCGGATGGCAGGTGAACGCCATCGCGCAGTTCTTTGACGGCTTGCCGTTTTCCGTGGCTTCGGGCACCGGATTGGGCGATGGACTGACGACCCGCGCGCAACTGCTTCCCGGTTTCGGCAACGGATCACTGCCAAAAGGGCAGCGCACACTCGGCCAATGGTTCAACACCCAGGCCTTCGCGGTTCCCGCCGCGGGGACGTATGGAAATTCGGGCCGCAATATTCTTCAAGGTCCGGGCACAAAGAGTGTGGACTTCTCAATCTTCAAGGATACTCACCTGACCGAATCGAAGGTTCTGCAACTGCGAGCGGAGGCCTTCAACCTCGCCAACACGCCGCAGTTCAATAATCCGGCCGCTACGGTCGGAACCTACAACGCGACTACCGGAAAGTGGAGCAACGGCTTTGGAACCATCTCCTCGGCTGCTTCTGAATCGACATTTCAACGAACTGAGCGGCAGATTCAGTTTGCCGCGAAAATCACCTTCTAACCATCCTGGCGGCGTTCAAAGCACCGAATGCCGCCACTCACCCGTGGAAGGGCCATCACAGTCCCCTCGTGAGGTCCGGTCACGCCTAGAATTCATCGGAGGTCTGGTTCAATGGAAATCACCGCGCACAGTCTCTGGACACTTGTCCACGGCATGGGCTTCGGCGCACTCTATCTGCTGGCTGGCTCAGGCGCCCTGATCCTGCTCTATTTGCGCTTTTCGACGGACGGACCGGCACATACTTTGCCGGGAGACGATTATCTCCTGGGCATCTATTTCACCGCGATGGCCGCGCTTGCATGGCTGACCGTTCTCTCTGGGACATACATTATTTATCCGTGGTATCGAACTGCCGCTCCCGCTGGCGCCACCAACCTTGCCGCATTCCCTCGTGCTCTCCTGCTTTCCCATCCCGCCACCCGTCAGTGGCACTTGATAGGAATGGAATGGAAAGAGCACGTCGCCTGGATTGTGCCCATCGCGATCACCATGGCTGCTTACGTCGCCATTAAGTACGCCCGCGATATCAGGAACCATCCACAGCTGCGACACTCCCTTTATGGATTCGTGATCATCTCGCTCTTTGCGGCGGGCATTGCCGGATTCTTCGGCGCGATGCTCGACAAAAATGCGCCTGTCGATGGCGGCCAAACGATCCAGTTGATTCAAGGAGAGAAGTGATGAGCACCCAGACTAAGATTGTCCCGGAAATTTCCCGGTCGATTGCCGACTCCTCGGCCATTCCCAATGGCTCCGCCGCTGCTGCAATCCTCTCTGCAGGCGTCGGATCGATTGCAGTAGCGATCTTCGACCTCGCAGCAGATAAATCGGCAGTGGCGAAAGATCTGTTTGTCTTTTACAAGCCGACTGGCGCTCTCTCAGGCGAAACGACCGTGGCCGTTCTTCTGTGGCTCGCGGTTTGGACCATCCTGCATTGGCGTTGGCGCAAGCGAAACGTCTCCTTGCCGCGCATCAACCTGGTGGCGCTTGCTCTGCTTGGTCTAGGTCTGTTGCTGACGTTTCCGCCCATTGGCGATCTGTTCTGAATCTCGCGGCAAATCGCCACGGGCGGCGCTCAAGACACCAAGCGCCACTCTATTTCCGGGGTCTTTGTCAGTACTTCGGCACTTTCGGATCGATCTCGGCGGACCAGGCTGTAATGCCGCCGGAGAGATTGACCACACGGTCGTAGCCCGACTGCTTGAGGAACTCAGCGACCTTCTGGCTGCGGCCACCGGATTTGCATTGGACGATAACCTCGCGATTGCGGTCGATCTCGCCGAGGCGCCCTGGAACCTCGTTCTGCGGTATCAGCTTGCCGCCGATGTTCGCGATCTGATACTCAAAGGGCTCGCGGACGTCGAGGATGAACAGGTCTTCACCTGCGTCGACGCGCTTCTTGAGGTCTCTCACGCTCAACTGCGGAATTCCGTTTTTCTCGGCGGCCGGCTGTTGCGGCGCGGGCTCGATACCACAGAACTGCTGGTAGTCAATCAGTTCGGTTACGGTGGGATTTGCGCCGCAGACCGGGCATTCTGGATTCTTGCGCAGCTTCAACTCGCGGAAGCGCATGTTGAGCGCATCCACCAGCAGGAGCCGGCCGATCAGCGGCTCGCCTTTACCAAGAATCAGTTTGATCACTTCGGTAGCCTGGATGACGCCCACCAGTCCGGGAAGAATACCCAGCACTCCACCCTCAGCGCAACTCGGCACCAAACCGGGCGGCGGCGGCTCGGGATAAAGGCAGCGATAGCAGGGCCCATCTTTGGTAGCAAAAACGCTCGCCTGCCCCTCAAACCGAAAGATCGATCCATAGACGTTCGGCTTGCCCAACAGCACGCATGCGTCATTGACCAGGTAACGCGTCGGGAAGTTATCTGTGCCGTCGGCAACAATATCGTAGTCCTTGAGGATATCGAGAGCGTTTGCGCTCGATAGCATCGTATCGTGCTTGCGGATGTTGAGCCCGGGATTCAGGGCCTTGAGCTTCTCCGCCGCCGAATCGAGCTTCTTGCGACCGATATCCGCGGTGGAGTGAATGATCTGGCGCTGCAGATTGCTGGCGTCGACCACGTCGAAGTCCACCAGGCCAAGCGTGCCCACGCCGGCCGCCGCCAGGTAGAGGGCAAGCGGCGAGCCAAGGCCGCCGGTGCCCACGCAAAGCACACGCGCGGCCTTCAGCTTGCGCTGGCCTTCTACTCCAACCTCGGGAAGAATCAGGTGGCGCGAATAGCGTGCGAGATCGTCTTGAGTCAGTTCTGGCAATTCGATGGCTGTAGCCTCGGTGTTCATAATTCCTCGTTTGAATCGATGATTCTGTTGACTGCACCCAGCGTCCCGGCATCGCCTGCGCGACGATGCGCAGGGTCAGCGCCCTCCGGCGATGGAAGGAATAATGGAGAGCGTGTCGGCGGACGAGACTTCGGTAGCTTCCTTGGCGGGCAGGTAACGCACGTCTTCGTCGTTCAGGTAGATGTTCACAAAGGCTCGCACCTTGCCGTCGCTGGTGAACAAGTGCTTGCGCAGATCGGGAAATGCCGCGGTCAGCTCATCCAATGCGGCGGTGATGGTCGCTGCGTTCACTTCTACAGCATCTTTGCCCGCCGTAAATGCACGCAATGGAGTGGGAATGAAAATCGTCATTTGGTTCAGTTCCTTTCTCAATCACTTCCGATGCTCTCAGTCGCCGTCCTGATTCGCCGCATCTTCCACTTCGATCGGCTCGGCCTCGAATCGCTTGTTCTCTTCGGTCTCTCCTGCCAGCCGGAACGAGTTGGTGACCGCTGCTTTGCCATTCGCCACTGCAGTGATGACGTAAGAGCAGCCCAGCCAGTGGGCCTCGGCAAAGTCCGTCTGCGACCATTGCGCGGGATGGTCCGGATGCGAGTGATAGAACCCGGCGATACTCAGCCCACGGAGCCTGGATTCTCGCTCAATTTTCACCAACTCTCCCGGAGAAATCTGATATCGATTGTGCGCCGAGTCGGTGCGTGCATTGCCGGCCTTGACGAAAGTTTTGATCGACCAGCCGTCGGGGTCCGGCCGTCCCAGCAGCGCGCCGCAGCACTCGTGCGGATAGGTCTCCTCGCCATGGGCGCGAAGGTCATCGTAGACTGCCTTGCTCATGCGCAGCACGCTCATGCTTCCTCCCAGAATCGTTCGCTCAGGTATTTGTCCGCCGAATCCGGCAGCACCGTGACAATGACGGCACGCCGTCCGCCGGCCGCCTCCTCGCGCGCAATCTCAAGACTGGCGGCAACCGCCGCCGCCGCGGAGATCCCGACCAGCAGGCCCTCCTCGCACGCCAACTGTTTCGCCATTGCATAGGCCACTTCGGTTTCTACCGTGACCTGACGATCCGCCAAACTTGCATCGTAGATGGCCGGCACAATCGAGCTCGCCATATACTTCAGTCCTTCCAGTCCGTGGAAGGGCGAATCCGGCTGCATGCTCATGGCTTGCACAGCAGGATTCAGTTCCTTGAGCCGGCGTGTTGTGCCCATGAATGTGCCGCTCGTACCCAAGCCCGCCACAAAATGCGTCGCCTGCCCCGCCGTTTGCCGCCAGATTTCCGGCCCGGTGCCCTCATAGTGGGCCCGCCAGTTGGCCTCGTTCGAGTACTGATCCAGATAGCAGAATCGTTCCGGCTCGTTGCCTGCCAACTCGCGCGCCCTGCGAATGGCGCCATCGGAACCCTGGTCCGGAGCGGTCCACTCCACTTGCGCCCCGTAAGCTTTCAATATGCGCTTGCGTTCCGGCGAAACATTGGATGGCATCGCAAGCAGCAGGGGAAACTCTTGTGCCGCGCCCAGCATGGCCAGGGCTATTCCGGTATTGCCGCTGGTAGCGTCCAGCAAAACTTTGCCTGGCCCAAGGCGTCCCTGCTCCCGCGCCTGCCGCACCATCGCCGATGCGGCACGATCCTTTACGCTCCCTCCTGGATTAAGCCATTCGGCTTTGGCCAGCAACGTCACACCCTCAAGTCCGCGAACCATCTTATCCAGACGGAGAAGCGGCGTGTTACCGATCCACGCAGAGGGGGCCGATCCGAGTTCAATTTCCACGCATTCCATTCGCATCGATCACTACCGCCGACCTGAATTCACTGATTGGTACTTCACTGCTTGAAAGGGTGGATCACGTGCGAACGCGCACCATGGGCGTCTCTAACACTTATCCCGATAGGATTGAGGAGCCGGAAAGATCAGTTGGAGAACTGCGTCCGTGTCACGGCGCTCAACTCAACGGGACAAGCCCGAAAGGAGCGACAACAACAACATAGACACGCGCAACGCATTTAAAAAGTATAGAAGAGCGCGAATGCAGCGTCAATTTCACAACTTAAGCATTCTATTGTGGAATTCCATGAGTTGTTGTTATATGCTGTCGATACGTTCGCGATTCGAGCATAGTCCTTTCGGGCTGGCTAGGTTTCGCGGACTCCTCCCGCAAGGGGATAAGGTTCAATGAGGCATTCCGCATCGCTCAATTCGCGTTACGACTTGTTCACTCGGCAGTCGTCCCTCGCCTTCTGCTGTTGTTGTTCCCGTCGATAAACATCGCATCGCGGCTTAGCTGACGCGATTCCTTTTCCAGACAAATCAAAATTTTCGATCTTTAGCACGGGTTTGCGCTGTGTGCAGATCGCATGCGCTGCTCAAACGAGCATCGTTTAGCGTATCTGCAGGCTAACTTCGCTTGCACACGTAATTCTGACGCCTAGGGATCGTGCAACCACCATGCTTGCAGGCAGCGGTTCGACAACTCGCTTGCCGCATTGTCTCTAACCCAAGCAGAAACTAAGGAGACCCATGAAAGAGAAACGTGTTTTGAGGGCGTTGACCTCGACGCTCATCCTTGCATCGAGCGCCAAGCTCTTGTTGCATGCGCAAACGGCGCAGCCCTATCAAGGCGTCGTGGGCAGAACCCTCGCCGAGTCGAAAGAATGGTGGCCCGAGCCCGTAAAACCACCCTCCGGCGCGCCGAACGTCGTGTGGATTCTGATCGACGATGTTGGCTATGGCGCTGCCGGCACATTCGGCGGAGTCATCAGTACGCCCACTTTCGACAGTCTCGCTAACAATGGCCTGCGTTACACGAACTTCCACATCTGCGCGCCAACCCGCTCGGCACTGCTGACCGGCAGAAACAGTGCGTCTGTGCATGAATCGGGGTTCTCGCACATTACGGCATCGGCTGGTTTCCCCGGCTGGGATGGCCGCGTACCCGCCACGGCTGGAACCATCGCCGAGATTCTGCGCGACAATGGCTACAACACCTTTGCAGTGGGCAAGTATGGCATTACGCCCGACGAGGAAGCGACTGACGCCGGCCCATTCGATCATTGGCCGACGGGCAAGGGCTTCGATCACTTCTTCGGGTTCCTTGGTTCGGCAACCGATCAGTACAAGCCGGACCTGGTGGAAGATCAGGCGCACGCGACTCCCGATGGCCGTCACCTGAGCGACCAGATCACCGACAAGGCGATCTTCTATATCGACCGGCAAAAGAAGGCCGCTCCGGATAGGCCCTTCTTCCTCTACTACGCGCCGGCCGCCACGCACGCTCCGCACATGGTCGACAGATACTGGAGCGACCAGTACAAGGGCAAGTTTGACAAGGGCTGGGATGCCTTCCGCGAAGAGGTCTTTGAGCGCCAGAAGAAACTTGGCGTAATTCCAGCGAATGCGATCCTTCCCGAGCGCAATGAGACTGTCAAGGCCTGGGACTCGCTGACCCCGGATCAGCAGAAGCTTTATGCGCGCTTCATGGAAGTCTATGCCGGATATCTGACGTACACAGATTTTGAGGTTGGCCGCTTGATTAATCATCTGAAGGAAATCGGTCAGCTCGACAATACACTGATCTTCATCTCCATCGGCGACAACGGTGCCAGCAAGGAAGGATCGCAGGAAGGCACGATCGACCGTTCCATTCAGCGCAAGCCGGTGAGCGAAGAGGAGAATGTCGCCTATAACCTGTCCAAGATCGACAAGATCGGCACGCCCGAAAACAAAAACGGCAACTATCCGCTGGGCTGGGCGCAGGCCGCCAATACGCCCTTCCGTTACTGGAAATCGGATGCCAACAGCGAAGGCGGGACGCACAATCCTCTGATCGTCTACTGGCCGAAGGGGATCAAGGACAAGGGCGGCATTCGCACTCAGTACAGCCATGTGATCGATCTACTTCCCACCACGCTCGATCTGGTTGGCATCAAGGCCCCGGAAGAGATTCGCGGCATCAGGCAGCAGCCGATAGAAGGTTTCTCCTTTGCCGACTCTATCAACGATGCCAATGCTCCCTGGCATCACACGCTGCAGTACTACTACATATTCGGTTCGCGGTCGATCTACGACAACGGATGGAAAGCGGAGTTGGCCTATCCCAACGACGTCCTCACCAAGCACGTAGTCAGTAATCCGCCCCTTGATGAAAACACATGGGAGCTTTACAACCTGAACGACGATCCGACCGAGCGCATCGATCTGGCCAAGAAGGATCCTGAGGAGCTGGCGCAGTTGAAGGCCGAATTCGAAGAGCAGGCAAAGTTGCATCATCTGGCTCCGTACCTTACCTTCGACGACTTCAGCTCCGGAAAACTGCAGCACACTTACCTGCCTCAGTGGTACATCGACCGGCAAAAGGCCGCGGTCCAGACCAGCGCCAGCAAGTAGCAATGCAGGCATGCTTTGGCTCTGCAGCGGTTTCGATTGCAGTCAGTCCGCGCAAAGCTGCGGACTGACTGCAGATTCTGCTCGACGCCGACTCTCACACAGCCGGGAAGCGGACCATTCTTTGATCGGCATTTTGAATCATTCGTTCATGACAAGGAGAATCGATGAAGTCACACGGAGCGGCATGGTTGACCCTGCTGTCAGCTCTTTCGCTTTCAGGGACATTGCTGCAGGCGGAAGCGGCTGCGCCTCCCGATGGCGCGAACAATTCCTACGTGCAACACGTCCGTTCCGAACGGATCGAAAGGGAAGCTGCGATCAAATCGGAACACGGCGTGCTGTCCTATGTTGGCGCTTATCTGCTCAAGGAGGGAGAGAATAGTGTCGGCTCCGATCCTGGAAGTGAAATTCGGCTACCCGCCGATTCAGCTCCGGCTCAAGTGGGAAAGTTCATTCTGACCAACGGCCATGTGACATTCACATCGTCTGCACCCGGAGCGGTGTTCCTGGATGGCCGAGTCGTGAGCACGGTGGAACTGACCGCAAGTGGATCGCACCCGTCTGCTGGGTTTTCGGTGGGACGGCTGCAACTCCAGTTTCGTTTGTCCGCCGATCGGCAGTACAGAGTCTTCATCAGCGATCCGCAAGGCCCGAATTTCGCGAATTTTCACGGGCTCGACTGGTACCCGATCGATGCAGACTGGCGAATCGAGGGAAGACTTGTTCCGCATCCAAACCCACGGAAAATCACCTATGAGAATGCCTTGGGAGGCAATAATATCGCGAATTCCGCCGGCGATGTGTTGTTTAGACGGAACGGACGCGAATATCGATTGGAAGTTGAACAAGGAAGCGACGGCCTGGCGGCCCTGTTCTCCGATAAAACCAGTGGAGTATCCACTTATGGCGGAGGCCGAAGCCTGAGAATTGAAACGCAGATCGGTGACGCGGTAGTGCTCGATTTCAATCAGGCGGTCAACCCGCCGTGCGCTGTGAATCCGTATACTGCGTGCTCGCTGGCGCCCTCGCAAAACCGTTTGCCTTTTGAGATTACCGCGGGCGAAAAGATTCCGCGGATACGCGTGAAACGAATATCGACAGCGCCTAAAAGGATTCAATAGGAGTTGCACTTTGCAAGTCGTCATCCGGGCACGGAAAACGCTCGATTTCGATTCAAGATGCCGTTCAAGAAGGCCAGTGTCGATCGCAAATACCGAAAATGTCAGGTCGCTCAATCGGCAACTGCCTGAACCAAAGAGAGGATGTTCCAGTGTTGCACCGTTTTCATTTCGCACTGATGGCGAGCCTAACTCTCACTGCCGCCTTGGCGGTCGGCCAGACAGCATCAAAAACGGGCGCCTCGTTTCTTACGCGCTACCAAAGCCGGGTCAGCGCAACGCAAAGTCAACAGCCGCACTGGGTGACACCTCTCGTGACCGTGACACCTCGTCTGGAACAAGAAGTCCGCACTGATTTTGTCATGCAATCGGTTGCTTCGTCGTATAGGAACTGGAACTATGGGAACAGCAAGGGGCTGGAGTTGATCCCCGAGCGGCACACCGAATTGATCTTAAGCGTGCCGCCATTCTTCAATCATGGTGCTCCGCACTCGCGAGATGGTTTCGGCGACGTGAGCTTCCTATTGAAGGAACGTATATTCTCGCGCGACGAAGAGCACGGCAACGCGATTGTAACGGCCTTTCTAGGTGCATCGGTTCCCACGGGCAAGAATGGAAATGGAAGCTGCTGCGCGGTCGTCACACCTAGCATTGCAGTTGGCAAGGGGTTTGGCCTGCTTGCGCTCACAATGACGGCTGGCGGTTCACTTCCTGTTTCGAATGCAAAGGGCCTGGGGCACACCATTGCCTGGAACAGTGCGGCACAGTACCGCTTGGCGCCCACAGGGGTGCTGAGGTTTTTGTGGCCGGAGGTTGAATTCAATTCAAGCTTCTATCGGGGCGGCGCGAACAACGGCAGGGACACGGTATTTGCGACTCCTGGATTGGTGGTTGGACGCAAACCACTAACTCACAGCGAAAATGGCGGACCAGGGCGTTTTGTTGTGACCTTTGGCGCGGGCGAGCAGATAGCCCTCACTCAGTTCCATACCACAAACCACAATCTGATTGTGACCGCGCGGCTGCCATTCTGATCTTCAGACGCTCGTTCTCCCAGATTGGCTCTTCACCTGGGATGAGTGGCTAAACGCGCAAGCCCGGGCATTCTCGCCTCATCTTTGCCAACGGCGCCTTTCATGGTGGGATCTTTGCATCGCTTGGTGTGTTCCTGGCCAGCAGGTACCACCTGGGCGGGATCGGAATTGGACTCGTTCTCGCGGGGTACGGGGTGCCCGATTTGCTTTTCGGTTTTATGATTGGTTCCTGGGCTGATCGTTATGGACGACGCTATGTCGTTCCCATCGGCTTCTTCTGGGCGTCCGTCTGCGCGCTATTTCCTGCCTGGCAGAGTACACCGGTGATCTCGGCGCTGATCATTACCGCTTTATCGGTCGGGTTTGACGCGACTCACCCCATGATGTCAAGCTTCACAACTTCGCTCGATCCAAAACACAGGGGGCAGATAACGGGACTCGCGACTTTTGCCAATTTCCTTGGAATGGCGATCGGAGCTTTAGTATTTCACTGGCTGATGGTCCGTGGCTTCGGCACTGTCCTCACCATCTCCGCGTGTGTCGAATTCGCAGTTGGTGCTTTCGCGCTTTATGCGTTTCGGGCGGAAACGCCAGTCAGCGGATTCCTTGGAACTGCAGCTAGCAGCTCTAAGGCGCACAGCCTGAGCAACTGAAGGAGGGTCATGAAAATCGTCTCTTTGAACTGCGGGTTGCCTCGGGAAGTCCGCTGGCGTGGGCAAATCGTGACCACATCGATATATAAGGAACCCGTCCATTCGCGAGTTGTCCTGCGAACACTCAATCTCGACGGTGACCGGCAATCGGACCTCACCGTGCATGGCGGGAAATACAAGGCCGTCTACTGTTACCCCATCGAGTACTACGAGTATTGGCAAACGGAACTGCCAGGCCATTCGTTGACCTATGGCTCCTTTGGAGAAAACTTTTCGGTTGACGGCTTGGTTCAGGGGGGCCTGGCCGAAGACTCAATCCATGTTGGTGACCGGTTTTCAGTCGGCTCTTCGGAACTCGTAGTCACCCAACCACGGCTTCCGTGTTACAAACTCGGGATCAGATTCGGGTCGGACGATATGGTCAAGCGCTTTCTCAAAAGCAGACGCACAGGTTTTTATCTGGCCGTCACGCGGGAAGGTGACGTTGGCGCGGGAGACGAACTGATTCTTCTCAGCCATGATCCGGATTCCGTGTCCATCTCAGGGATCACTCAGTTGTACCTGGCGAAGGAATATGGCCCCGAAGATGCTCATCAGGTTCGGCGTGCGATCGCTGCAATGGCATTGCCCGACAGTTGGAGGGCCTTTTCCCAGGAGAAGCTTGATCGGCTCAATGCGTAGATCTGCCTCGATTGCTGCTTATTCGCAAAACGTGCCGAGTTGCTCTGTTAACCGGCCAAGGTCAGGCTCAATATTGCTTACCGTTCTAAATGTACTTGCTTACAACCCTTCGGACGGAGCCCGAATTCCACGTGGGCTGAATTCACCGATCTACGAAGCGTCGGCAGAAAACAAAGATGTTAACGAAAGAATCTTGGAGTCCATCATGCCTGCTCGAGAATTGAATTCGGCGAAGTTTGGCGAAGTTCGGCGAAGTTCGATAAATATCGAAACATTACCCTCTGTAAGATATTGATAATGAACTAGATGGTGGACGCGGTAGGAATCGAACCTACAACCTGTCGGTTAAGAGAACATTTAACAACGTAATATCAACGACTTACGCGGAACGGCTGGCAGCCTAAGGCAC
>Ga0181516_10000103_pt1 | contig 87617 bp, 78 predicted proteins | sample PEATcosm2014_Bin_25_FD_121104 | JGI IMG/M metagenome (GOLD analysis project Ga0181516, IMG submission 121104) | Peatland microbial communities from MTU Mesocosm Facility, Houghton, MI, USA - PEATcosm2014_Bin01_10_metaG | ecosystem: Environmental > Terrestrial > Soil > Wetlands > Peat | place...
CCCCTGGGACGACTCGGTGCACATGCTGGACGCCAAGCGCTATGCCCCGATGAACGCCCGCGACAAGATGCCGTTCGAAGTGACGCCGGTCTTCTACAAGCTGCAGCGCTACGAAGCAGCCCACGTGGTACCGGCCGCCGCGCCGGCTGCGGCTGCACCGGCGCCCGCTACGGGCGCAGCACCAACACCGCCTGCCGCAGGCGACCAAACGGCCACGCCACCGGCGGCACCGGCACAACCGCCTGTTGGCGATGCGGCCGCAACCCAGAATCAACCTGCGACCACACCTCCGAATCCACAGTAATACGAACAACGGCAAGCCCCCTGGGCGGCGCAACACGCGCTCCTCGCCGCATCCGGGGACTTATCGTGCGAACCGGTTAGAATTGCCCGCAGGAGCTCAGAATCACGAGAACTGGACGTACCTTGTGGCTATGAAACGAACGATCGAATTCCTATTTTGTATTCTGCTCGCGTCCCCGGCGCTTTCCGCCTACGGACAGGTGGTGCCTTCAGCCTCAGCGCACGAGCCTACGGTGACTGCCGGCGGCTTCGGCTCGATGTTTCAGCCCGATTACGCAGGAAACGGAATCAGACAGACGAGTCCCAACCGTCTTTATGGTATCGGCGCCTACGTGGACGTGAAGATCAATCGCTGGGTGGGGGTTGAGAGCGAGGGCCGCTGGCTGCGCTTTAACGAGTACCTTGGCATCGACGAGGACACGTACTCGATCGGTCCCAAGGTCCCTATTCTCACCTATAAAGGCCTAACCCCTTACGGCAAGTTCCTGGTCGGCATTGGCGGCGGCAGCTTCCTGAACGGGCACACAACCGTTCTTACTTATGGCGGCGGGGTGGATTACCGGCTGAGCAAGCGCTTTACGCTGCGCGCATTCGATTTCGAGTTCCAACAGTGGACGGTAACGCCCACGCTGTACCCGTATGGCGGCAGCGTGGGTATCGGCTACAAGCTCTGGTGAGGCGCGGGGGGCAGCGGTTTGTGCTGAGTCGATAAGGACAGCGCAGGTTCCTCGTTTGCCGGCTCTCAGAAGCGAGAACCGGCGCACCCGGCGTCGTCAATTCTCTATCGGAGTCCAACTTCGCAGAAACCGCGCTCTTTGAAGCGGAAATCAGGATCGAGGATTCTCTTGAGTGGGATTTGCTCCCGGTCCAGAGGTATCTCCGATTCATGCCCTGCCCAGATGCCATAGAGTTCAATGGCGTTCTCACCCAGACTTTCAAAAAAGTTGGACCAGTGCCTTACGGTTCAAACCGCAAGTCTCTTCGTATTCCGCATCGATTTCAGTTTCATCAGCGCTCGGCCATTCGTTCCCCTGCAAAAGAACATGGGGGAAATCGCAACCGCAACCCGCAGTAGAACCTATGAATTGAATTTTGGGATTCGCGAAATGCGCGCTGACCGACAGCTCGTTCTCCAGCAGCGAGCGGACTGAAACCGCAGGCGCATCCTTTTTCCATTCACTCCGCGGAATTGGTTTGGTTGTGCCGGCATAGAGCATGAAACACAGGCACGGAATTTTATCGCCTTTTCGAAAAGGAAGGGAGGGCGATTGCATGAAAGGTATTCCAAGTTCGTACCGCCCCTACGGGGCTATGCATTTCAATTGGGACGCATTCCCAGGGGTGCGTCCGCAGCGGCGGACTTCCCCCGGGCTATTCTCGCCTCCTCCCTACGAGAGGATTTGCGGTTGCCGGTCAATTCGGAAGATTGAGGACACGCAGTTGCGGAGCTGAGGGACTTTCATGCGATTGCCCCAGTACGACGGGCCTGGTCACGAAAAGGGCTGCTCCGAAGAGCAGCCCTTCCTGACTAAAGCGTACTGTGCCCTGACAACTGGTTCTTATGCGGGGGAAGGCGAACCCTCGGGGAATCCGGGGCCGCTGCGGCTCTCGGGTTTGAGGACCTGCTGCGGAGTGCCGTCGGTGTCGCTGGGCGAGGCGAGGATGGAGCGCAGCGGAGGAAGCTCCTTGCCTTCGATCAGCATGCGCACTTCTTCGGCGTCGATGGTTTCGCGCTCGAGCAGGGCGGCGGCGATGCGGTGCATCGGGTCCTTGTTCATTTCCAGAATGGAGTGCGCGGTTTGATAGGCCTCGTCGATGAGGCGGCGCACTTCGAGGTCGATCTGGCGCGCTGTTTCTTCGCTGAAGTCGCGATGCTGGGCAATCTCGCGGCCGAGGAAGATCTGCTCCTCTTTCTTGCCGAAGGTGAGCGGACCGAGGCGGCTCATGCCGTACTCGCAGACCATGCGGCGGGCGAGATCGGTGGCGACTTCGATGTCGCTGCCCGCGCCGGTGGACATCTGGTTGAGGAAGATCTCCTCAGCCACGCGGCCGCCGTAGGACATGGCCAGCTTGGCTTCAAGATACTCGCGCGTGTAGTTGTGCCGGTCGCCGGGCAGGAAGATGGTGACGCCCAGGGCCATTCCACGCGGAATGATGGTGACCTTGTGGATGGGGTCCGAATGGTCGCGGAAGAACGAAACCAGCGCGTGACCGGCTTCATGATAGGCGGTGACCCGCTTTTCCTCGTCGGTGAGCAGCATGGACTTGCGCTCGGCGCCCATGAGGACTTTGTCCTTGGCCAGTTCGAAGTCGTACATGGTGACCTGCTTGCGATTGACGCGAGCAGCATTGAGCGCAGCTTCGTTGACCATGTTGGCGAGATCGGCGCCGCTGAAGCCGGGTGTTCCGCGGGCCAGCACGTTGAGGTTGGTGTCGTCGGAGACCGGGACTTTCTTGACGTGCACACGGAGAATTTCTTCGCGGCCGCGGACATCGGGCAGGCCCACGACAACGCGGCGGTCGAAACGGCCGGGGCGAAGCAGCGCGGGATCGAGAACGTCGGGCCGGTTGGTGGCGGCCACCAGGATGACACCGTCGTTCGATTCAAATCCGTCCATCTCGACGAGCAATTGATTCAGCGTCTGCTCGCGCTCGTCGTGTCCGCCGCCAAGGCCAGCGCCCCTGTGGCGCCCAACCGCGTCAATCTCATCAATAAAAATGATGCAGGGAGCGTTCTTCTTGCCCTGCTCGAAGAGATCGCGGACGCGGCTTGCGCCGACGCCGACAAACATCTCGACGAAGTCCGAACCGGAGATGGAGAAGAAGGGGACATTGGCTTCGCCGGCTACCGCACGGGCGAGCAATGTCTTGCCGGTTCCCGGAGGCCCAACCAGCAGCACGCCCTTGGGAATGCGACCGCCAAGCTTCTGGAACTTCTGCGGCTCGCGCAGATATTCGATGATCTCCTTGAGTTCTTCCTTGGCCTCGTCCACGCCAGCCACGTCCTTGAAGGTGATCTTCTTTTGCTGCATGGAAAGCAGGCGCGCGCGGCTCTTGCCGAACGAGAGGGCCTTGTTGCCGCCGGACTGCATCTGGCGGAGCATGAAGAACCAGATGGCGCCGAGCAGGACGAAGGGACCCACGTTGAACAGGAGGGGCAGCAGAATGTTGTTCTGCGGCTCCTTGATGGAGAAGTTGATCTTGGCGGCCAGCATCGCCTTTTCAAGATCCTCATAGTTGGCCGGGATCGTGGTATGGAACTGATCCTTGGGCGAGGACTTGAGGTGACCGCGCAACTCGTTGCCCTGGATGCTTGCATCCATGACCTGCTGGTTTTGCACCTTGTCGAAGAGGTCGGAGTAGGGGATCTCCGTATCCTTGCTCATACTTGCGCTCTTCTGCACCACAGTCCACAACATCAAGAGGCAGATGAGGATGAAGACCCAAAACATGATTGTTTTAACGCTTGAATTCACCAGAACTCCTCTTTCCCGCCGGGTAGGATGAAGCCGACCGGACCTCCATCGAACACTGCACCACCCTTTAGACGCCGGAACCTTCCAGAAAGTGGCAGAAAGTACACCTCACCTGCACGGCAGACACAAATATCTTGCCGTCTAGATGAGCAGTACCCAAATTGTACTCCGAAGAAGCTCGGAGTTACAGCAATATGAGCACTCCACAAACCTTCGTCATACTGCGAAAGTTGCACCAGTTAACAACGACGGGTAAGGCCTGGAAACCGGAGTATCAGCCGTTGCCGGAAGCGCCCCGCGGAGCCTGGATAGCGCCGGTGCCGGAATATCGGACCTCGACGGCGATTCCCGGCTCGGGCTGCAACTCCACACCGCGCATCCAGACGATCCGGCCTTCCAGTTCGAGGACTGGCCAAAGGGTCCGGCTGGTCCCGGTAACTCGCAGGCGTTCAAGTACTTCCTTCACTTTTCGAGGACCACTTGAGTAGCGAAGGGTAACCCGGTCGCCGGGCCTCCAATTGCGAAGCTTCACCGGCCTCCCCTGATTCGTTCCCTTCCCTTCCGCAAATCGGGCGGGAGAGGAAGCAGATGGGCCTGAAACCTCGACACGCAAACGAAGGCCAAAGACGGGTGCGTCAATTTCGCCGGGAACGGTTCCCGTGTATTCCGGGAGCGGGGTTGCCGGACCGAATCCTGAATCAGGGAAGGAGCCGGCGGACAGGCGCATCTCGCGGTGCGTTCGTTCAGCGTACAATCCCTGGGCCAGTTCCAGCTTCTGGCCGGCGTGGCCGCCGAGCCCCAGTGAAAGCAACGCTTCGGTTGCGGCGAAATCGGGCGAAGCGCCCAGCAAGCCAGCGGCGTGGCGAAGCAGCCTGCGCTGGAGTGCGGGGGCGAGCGCGGCCAGCCTGGTTACGTCGAGGGAGATGGTGGGAAGGGTATCGCCCGCGGCGCGGCCGCCTCCCCTCACGGGACGTCCGGGCATCAGCGTTTGCGGGGCCAGGCGGGCCAGTTCCGCCTGCCACCAGGACTCTTCGTCACGGGCAAGTTCGGCCATGTGGGCGAGGTGCTCGCGGAGACGGGGATTCCAGGTCTCGAGAAGCGGCAGCAGCTGGTGGCGGATGCGATTGCGGGTGAAGGCGAGGTGGCGATTGGACGAGTCCTCGCGCCAAGTTTGACCGAGTTCGTTGAGATATGCCTCGATCTCGGCGCGGGTGGTTGCCAACAGCGGACGCAGGATCGCGCCTTCCGGGTACTCAAGTCTCGGATGAATTCCCGAGAGGCCCTCGGTCCATGCGCCGCGCAGGAACTTGGCGAGGACGGTCTCGGCCTGGTCGTCGAGGGTGTGGGCGGTGGCGATTGCATCGAGCTCGCCCAAGGCCATCAATTCGCGGAACCACGCGTATCGAACGCGGCGGGCCGCCTCCTCGATGGTCTCGGCAGGCTTGCCGGGCAGGCGCGCTGCCTCGGCCGCGGTATCGATCTTCTTTTCGTGGAATGTCAGCCCCAGCCGCCCAGCCAAATTGCGCGCGAATTCGAGATCCTCATCGGCCTCGCTGCCACGCAGCCCATGGTGCAGATGCGCCACGTGCAACACCAGCCCAAGCTCGGCGGCATTCTGCGCCAGCGCTCGCAAGAGCGCCACGGAATCCGCACCTCCCGACACGCCAACTCCAAGGCGCAGCCCCGGCCGGAGCTGCGCAGTATCCAGTTCGAGTGTCGCTTTGCCGGTCACCACAAAGATGATATGTGGTTTCGGCGGATCTTTCCGGCCTTCCCGACCTTTACTTGGCCGGAACCGCACACGTGAAGCTCTCCGCCTGGTTGGTGTCGCCGGTGCCCTTGTACTTCGCCGCGCCGGGATACGGACACAGCAGCCTGGTCATGGCCGGTGGCCCCTGCATTTTTTCAGGGGCAATTTTGCCGGCAACCAAGGTATCTGGCGCCGTCCCCTCTTCCACCCACTGCTCCAGCGCCAGGCGCACGTTGTGTGCGGGGTCAACCGCGGGCCAGTCTCCCGACTGCCCGATCATGTCTGGGCCCGGGCCGCCCCCGCAGTGCTGTACTCCCGGCAGCATGTAGAGACGAACAAATGACTCCGCCTCCGCCCGGCCGCTCTTCGCCACCACGGCGTCGTAGTAGTTGACGGTGTTTAGCGCCGGAATCGCCGGGTCGTTCCATCCGTGATAAAGGATCAGCTTGCCGCCGCGCGCGCGGAAAGAACTTAGATCCGGATTCACGGCATCAAGCGCCGCGGCCGTCTTCTCCTTTGCGTCGCGCAAGCCGGCTACAAGCTTGAATGTCTTGAAATCCCAGCCAGAGTTTCCATAAACCATGTTCGGGAAGTAACCAATCCCGAAGGCTGCCATCAGGCTCCGGGCGGGGGCCGGACCGGTAATCCATAGGCCCCATCCCCCCTGGCCGTCTTCCGCGCCCGGCAGGTATCCGGGAAAGATGTTGTTTCCCTGCGAGTCCTTCAACCCCCTGTAGATGGCGTTCAGCGCGGTGACCTGCGGCGTGGTCAGGCAGTCGTTCGCGTCGGCGCCGGCCTTGCACTGGATCGACACTGGATCGAACCCACACTGGCGCGGGTCGTTGAGAATGCCGTCGGCAACATCATCCTGCTGGTCGCAGGCAGCAACCACGGCCTTGGCGATTGTGGATATCTTTGCCGGCGGAATGAAGCTGGCAGGGGAAGCCGTCAGCGCCTGCGTATCGACAATGGCCGATGAGAGAAGCGCCGTCCAGTAGTTTGCCGGCGCCCCTGCGAGGATGCCGTTGTAATCCTCGGGATAGCGTTGCGCCTCCATCAGGGCTTCGCGCCCGCCGTCGGAGCAGCCAATGAAGTATGCGTGCTTTACGCTGGTCCCGTAGAACTGCCCGGCGGCAGCTTTCGCAACTCGCGTCATCTCGTGGATGCCGCGGTGGCCGAAGTCAACCACCTTCTCCGGGTGTCCGAGCGCCCACCCGGCATCGATGGGCGAGCCGGCGTGGCCGGTATCGGTGGCTGCGGCGGCGTAGCCCTTGAGAATCGACGCTCCCAACTCTCCATAGTCGATAATGCCCGCAAAACCGCCGTTGCCCAAGCCCTGGAATTTGCCGTTCCAGCCGGCCAGCGGCATCCAGACCTCGATGACGATGTCGGAGTCGGCCGTTGGCCGCGCGCGCGCAACAATGCGGCAGAACCCAGGCAGCGACTTCAAGAACGCTGAGAGATCTGCGCCGGTAAATGCCTGCGCCGGCCCCACAAATGTTCCGGCAGGCACAACCTTGGCCGTGGCGATGGTCGCGTTGGGAATCGCGAGCGCGGCAAGCCTCTCGCACCTATCGCCGGGAGCCTGACTCGCACCAGCAGACTGGCCTGTAGCCATTGCTTCGCCGCCCGCGAACTGCATCGCGGCGCATGCCAGCGAAACAACCAGAATCGGAACAGAATTCCGCATCGCGCCCTTCCTCACTGGAAGCACGACGATTATTGCAGACGCCGCCGGGATAAAGGGAACGCGCCTGCATTTCCGCCGATCCCGCTTAACGAATCCGCTTGTCCCTTTGTGTCACTTTCCACGATCCCTGTCCTGTATACTTCTTCCCGTTATGCAAGTGTTTGTTATTCTTCCCGCAGCCGGGCTAGGCACCCGAATGGCCGGGCCCCAGCCCAAGCAATTCCTGGCGCTCGACGGGGTGCCGATCCTCGTCCATTCGTTGCGCGCCTTTGCGGCGGTGGGGCGGGTGACGGCGATCTACGTTGCGGTGCGGAATACCGAGATGGAGCGGGTGGAAGCGCAAATTGCGGAGTATGGCTTTGCAGAGCGGGTGCGCGTGGTGGAGGGTGGCGACAACCGGCAGGAGTCGGTTTCGCATGCCCTGGCTGCTTTGCCCGCCGAGCCTGACGATATTGTTTTGGTACACGATGCGGTGCGGCCTTTGATTGATGCGGCAACGATCGATCGCACAATTGATGCGGTGGCGGAGTATGGAGCCGCCATTGTGGGAATGCCGGCCGTGGACACGATCAAACAAGTGGAGCGGACCGCCCACGGGGCGTTGATTACATCGACCATACCGCGCGAGTACGTGGTTCTGGCGCAGACGCCGCAGGGCTTTCGCTACGGTATGCTGCAGCAGGCCTTTGCCGAGGCCATGGCGGATGGCTTTGTGGGCACCGATGAGGCATCGGTGGTGGAGCGCGCTGGAAATCCCGTAGCCGTGGTTCACGGTTCTCAGGTTAATCTGAAGATTACGCAGCCGGGCGATCTGGAGCTGGCTGAGTTCTATCTGCGCCAGCGCGGCCGGTAAGTACGGTTTTGCTTAGAATGCGAGATCCCAGAAACTGAGATCGGCGGCGGCAGGGGTCCGAAGAAAGGTCACGGAGACCCACGAAGACCATGGATACACGCATCGGATTTGGCTATGACTCACACGCTTTCACGCCGGGAGTGAAGCTGCGCATTGGCGGACTGACACTGGAGCACCCAGAGGGGCTGGCCGGCCACTCGGACGGAGACGTGCTGTTGCACGCCATTACCGACGCGCTGCTGGGCGCTGTGGCGGCGGGCGATATCGGAAGCTTCTTCCCGCCCGGCGATCCGCGCTGGAAGGATGCCGACTCGGCGATCTTCCTGAACCTGGCGATGGAAGAGATGCAGAACGCGGGCTACCGGATCGTGAACATTGACACGACGCTGATATTGGCCGCGCCGAAGATTGGCCCGGTCGCCGGGGAGATGCGCGCCCGGGTCGCCGATTTGTTGAGCATCGACATCGACCAGGTGAGTATCAAGGCCAAGACTCCCGAGGGGCTGGACCTGGACCATGTGGCCCAGTGCCATGCCGTGGCCCTGGTGGAACGCGTGCAGGAGCCCGACGATCTGAAGAGCATGAGCGAAGTGATCGAAAGCCAGCGACAGCTGGAAGATGTGGTGGAAGATCTGCTGAGCTCGGTGCACGGCGTGCCGAAAAAGAGGGTTGCGCCGGTCTACGACACGGAGGACATTACGTAGAACTCAGAAGAGAAGCGCCGAACTGGCCCGCGCGGGAATATCGACTCAGACCAGGAGGACAGGGACTCCGTATTGAGCAAGTTGCCGATCGGCTGTTACCAGAATCAAGCCTTCCACCGAGGCTTGTGCCAATAGAATGCGGTCGAACGGATCGCGGTGATGCAGCGGCAGAGTGGCAGCCAAATCTCCGTGGCGAATTGTAACTGGCAGCTCCAATAATCCAAATGCTTGAAGCACCGAACTAACGGGCACCCGTAACCGCAGTTTCCCTGCTGCCATCTTCAGGCTCAGCTCCCAGGCAGATGCGGCGCTAAGAAACCTCTGTTCTGCGCGCCGCAGCGTTTGTAACACGGCAGGCGAAAGCCGCGAGTCTCCTGTGTCGAGCCAAATCAAGATATGCGAATCCAGCAGAAACCGATCTCCGCTCACTTCGCCTTCTCCGGATGGAATAGATCATCGCTTTCGCCGCTTTCAAAAAGCTCGGGCGGGATATCCTCATAAAAATCGTCCGCAATAAATGTGATCCCCAGCAGGTTCTTCCCGAACGGCAGAGGTTCCGGCTCGGATACCGTCATCTCGTTCACCGTAATTGGCGTTAACTTCGCCATCGGCTTGCCCGCCTTGGCAATCACGATCTCCTCGCCCTTCGCAGCCCGTTCGACAAGGCTGGAAAGCTGGGTCTTGGCCTCGTAGAGATTCACTTGTCTGTTTGCCATTGGCGCCTCCGCCCGATCCTCAATGCCCTCGTATTATGGCCTCAATCCACAGATTGGTCAAGTTGGTCAAGCGCTTTTTGGAAGCTCCGGTCCTGCCGACTCCCCGTCGCGAAGCTTTTTCTCGTAGTGCAGGTTTTTCTATTGCGGTTTTGGCGGTTTGGCAGTACCTTTGCTCCGAGATTCCATCGCACTCCGGAGCGTTCACTATGCACAACCTAGCACTGATTCTGCAGAATGCGCCCAATCAGGCTGCCATCCAGCACATGGCCATGGCGATTCTCGCGATCCTGCCATTGATCCTCCTAGTGGGGCTCGCCATCGTCATTCTCCCTTTCTGGTTCATCTGCAAGAAGGCCGGCTTCTCGCCATGGCTCTCGCTTTTGAACGTGATTCCGCTGGGCAACCTGGTTCTGGTTTACGTGCTTGCATTCTCCGATTGGAAGGTGATGCCTGCGCCGCAGGCGTACTGGCAGCCGCAGCCAAACTATCCGCCACAGCCGCCCATTCCACCGCAGGGCTGAGGGGTATCGAGATGGAATCCCAGGTCTCAAAATCGAGACCTGGGGCACCCGGCCGAGTGGAAGGTGAAACCTGCGCTGAAGGGCTGAGACGGCCGAACGGGCGGATGCGGTAGCATCGTGATTGGAAAGCAACTTACACGATGCCTGATTTAGCTCCCGCTGCAAGCACGTCGCCTCGCGTCCGATTTGCGCCTTCGCCGACCGGCTATCTGCACGTGGGCAGCGCCCGCACCTTTATTCTGAATTGGCTTTACGCCCGCCACAACAACGGAACAATGGTGCTGCGCCTGGACGACACCGATGTGGAGCGCAACACCGAGGCCAGCGTGCAATCCATCTTCGAGGGGCTGCGCTGGCTGGGTCTGAGCTGGGACGAAGAGTACAAGCAGTCGGAACGGCTTGCCCTGCATCGCCGGCAGGCCGAGGCGATCTTTGCAAAGGGGCTTGCTTACCGCGACTTCACGCCGGCTCACGCAGGTGAGGACAGCCAGTCTTCCGCTCATGGCGCGTGGCTTTCGAACCCCGGGATGCGCGAACTGTCCCACGAAGAAAGCGACCGCCGCGCCGCCGCGGGCGAGCCGTTTGCCCTGCGCTTTCGCGTGCCGCGCGGCGAGGGCCGGAGTTTGCGCTTTGTCGACGGCGTTTACGGTGAGCAGCAAAAGCTGGCAGACGAGGTGGAAGACTTCGCGCTGCTGCGGTCTGACGGGATGCCTACCTACCATCTCGCGTCATGCGCGGACGATGCGGATCTGCGGATCAGCCACATCATCCGCGGCCAGGATCACCTGACGAACACGTTCAAGCACCTGCTGATCTTCGAGGCCCTCGGAGCGGAGGCGCCGCAGTTCGCGCATCTTCCGCTGCTGGTGGCGCCGGACGGCGCCAAACTTTCGAAGCGGAAGCATGGGCCGGTGGTCAGCGTGACGACTTATCGCGATGCCGGGTTTCTGCCCCAGGCTTTCATCAACTTTCTGTGCCTGCTTGGCTGGTCGCCGAAGAACGACCGGGAGTTCATGACGCTCGACGAGCTTATTGGCGCTTTTACGTTCGAGGGGGTGAACCGCGCTAACGCGGTGATCAACTTCACGGAGGAAGATCCGTTCGATCCGAAGGCTGTGTGGCTGAACGCCGAGCATATCCGCGCGTTGCCGGTGGAGCAGTTGAGCGCCTGCTTACGGCCGTTCCTGGAACATGCGGGCTTCAATCCATCGCCCGAGAAGGTCGCCTCCGTTACTCCGCTGATCCGCGAGCGCATCAAGCTGTTGCGCGATGCTGTTGGCGCCGCGGACTTCTTCTTTTTGCCGGAGCTTGCGCCGTACGACCCGGCGGAGTTGATTCCGCAGAAGGGCGATGCAGCGCTGGCACGGCGGGTTCTGGAACATGCCGAGCAGGTGCTGGCTGCAACTTCTTTCGACCACGATTCGCTGGACAAGGCTCTGCGCGAGGCGGCTGCTTCGCTGGGTCTGAAGGCCGGGCCTATGTTTCAGCCCGTCCGGGTCGCCGTCTGCGGACGCAAGAACGCTCCGCCTCTGTTTGAAACCATGGTGGTGCTCGGCCGCGAGGTCTGCCTCGAGCGCATCCGACGGGCCGAAGAAAGCCTTCGAACGTTCGGCTGAACTCAGCCACACACTTATATAAGGAAAGGCTGTTATGACGAACTCGAATCCGGAAAGTATGGACGGTCTCAATCTCTCCAACTTCCTCCGCGATGTGATCGCCGAGGATGTGCAGACAAAAAAGTACGGCGACGCGATCGTGCAGACCCGCTTCCCTCCCGAGCCCAACGGCTACCTGCACATTGGCCACGCCAAGGCGATCTGCATCGACTTCGGCCTTGCGGACGAGTTCGGCGGCAAGACCAACCTGCGCTTCGACGACACCAACCCCGAGAAGGAAGAACAGGAATACGTCGATTCGATCCAGGCGGACGTGCGCTGGCTGGGCTTCGATTGGGAGCGGCTCTGCTATGCGTCCGACTACTTCGGGCAGCTCTACGAGTGGGCTTTGAAACTCGTGAAGGAGGGTAAGGCCTATGTCGACGACCTATCAGCCGACGAGATCCGCCAGCATCGCGGCACGCTGACCGAGCCGGGAAAGGACAGCCCCTACCGCAACCGCACGATGGAGGAAAATCTCGACCTGTTTGTGCGCATGAAGAACGGCGAATTCCCCGACGGCAGCCGCGTGCTGCGCGCCAAGATCGACATGGCTTCGCCGAACCTGAACATGCGCGACCCGGTGATGTACCGCATCCTGCACGCCTCTCATCAACGCACCGGCGACCAGTGGTGCATCTACCCGATGTACGATTACGCGCATGGGCAGTCGGACTCGCTTGAGCGCGTTACGCACTCGATGTGCACGCTGGAGTTCACCGACCATCAGCCGCTCTACCGCTGGTATATCGAGCAGTTGGGCATCTTTCCCTCGCAGCAGATTGAGTTCGACCGGCTCAATATTACGTACACGCTGCTGAGCAAGCGCAAGCTGCTGCAGTTCGTGCAGGAGAAGGTGGTCCGCGGCTGGGACGATCCGCGCATGCCTACGCTCTCGGGGTTTCGGCGGCGCGGGTTTACGCCGGAGGCGATCCGAACCTTTGTGGCCGCCGCAGGCGTCTCGCGCACCAACGGCAGCACCGACATTGAAATGCTCGAGCACTTCCAGCGCGACGACTTGAACCGGCGCGCTTCGCGAGCCATGGCCGTGCTGCACCCACTGAAGGTGGTGATCGACAATTATCCGGCAGGCCAGGCGGAGTTTGTGGAGGTGGCCAACAACCCTGAAGACCCCTCCGCGGGGACCCGTGGGGTCCCTTTCTCCAAGGAGATTTACATCGAACAAGAAGACTTCCGTGAAGTTCCTCCGCCGAAGTACTACCGGCTTTCCCTCGGCAAAGAGGTTCGGCTGCGCAATGCATATTTTGTGACCGCGCGAAGCGTAGTGAAGGACGCGAGTGGCAACGTCGTCGAGGTGCACTGCACGTACGACCCGGCCAGCCACGGCGGCAACTCTCCCGATGGGCGCAAGGTGAAGTCGACGATGCACTGGGTCTCGGCGGCCCACGCTATCTCCGCTGAGATTCGTATCTACGACAAGCTGTTTACGAAGGCCGATCCTGGCGACTTTGCGGAAGGCGGGAGCGTCCTCGACAATCTGAACCCCAACTCGCTGGAGATTCTGACGGAGGCGAAGTTGGAACCGTCGCTTGCGGAAGCGAAACTTGAGGACCGGTTTCAGTTCGAGCGGGTGGGGTACTTCTGCCTCGATCCGGACTCGACGCCGGGGAAGCTGGTTTTCAACCGGACGCTGCCGCTGAAGGACTCGTGGGCCAAGATCGAGAAGAAGGCGGGAGGGTAGACCGCCCGGCCCGTGAATCCCAGGGATCAAATGCGGGATTTGTTGCTCGGGTAATACTTGACAATGTTTTACATTGGAATATATTGACAAGTATGCGGACTGCGAAGACCATCTCGATTACTCTTCCCCCCGATCTGCTCGTGAAGGCGCAGAAGACCGCCGAGCGTGAAGATCGAACCATCAGCGAACTCTTCCGGGAGGCGCTGCGCCGCTACATCACAGCCGATCCGGAGTGGGATGCATTGCTGCGCCGGACACAGGCGACAGGCAAGGCACTGGGCATCGGCTCAGAGGCGGATGTAGAGCGCCTGTCGGATGAATTCCGGCAAGAGCGGCTTCAGTCCGCGCCCCGTTAATGCGCGCCGTTGCGGATACGAATGTTTTCATCTCAGGTCTGATGTTCGGTGGATTGCCGGGGAGATTTCTCGATCTGGCACTCGGCCGGAGATTCACCCTGGTTATTTCAAAGGCACTTCTGGATGAACTGGACGACAAGCTGCGCGGCAAATTCGCTGTTTCAGACGGCGATGCGCTGGCGATTCGGGCCAAACGCGAAGAAAACGCGACGGTAGTCGATCCAAATTTTGAGCTCAATGCTGTTCACGACGACCCGGACGACAATCGCGTTCTGGAGTGTGCCATTGCGGGCAAAGGCGACTCTATCGTCAGCGGAGACCGGCATCTACTGAGGCTTGGCAGCTTTGAAGGGATTGCAATCGTCACGGTGCGGCAGTTCCTGGAAACCGCGGGATTCGAGAGGGCAGAGTTCTGATTGAGGTAGTGGATCCCAGGTCTGAAAATCCAGACCTGGGGCACCCGGCTACTGAGGCCTGGGATTCCCGCGACGCCCCCCTACGGAATCAGAAACGCCCCCGGAATTCCCTCATCCAGCGTGGCGAGAATTGCGCTGTTGGCAACTGCGAGCTCCACCAGGTGACCGTCGGTGGTTTGAGCCGGAGATTTTACCCACTTCGGCAGGGATGAGATGTCATTCCCGTCCTTGATGAACTCGAGCGGGAACTCTTTCCACGCCTTCACTTCCTCCAACAGGGATTTTGCGTGTGCCACGTCCATGCCATAAGCGCGAACATTTCCGAGCACTCGAACGAATCCAAGCTCGGTGATGGAACAGGTCAGAAAGCGATCGCTCATTCGGGATCGAATCCATGCGCCAGCCCGGTCATGAAAGTCATGCTTCCTATAGCCGTAGGCGATGAGCGCATTGACGTCCAAAAGGTATCTCATGGAAAGTCAACGAGCAGTTCGCGGACCATTTGGCTGGTAAGAACCGGCGCATCGGGCCCCGCATCAATGACCGGGAGGCCGGTTATCGGGTCTTTGATGATTCGAGCTTTGAAGTGTTTCCGCTTTGGGGCTGTCAGCACAATCCGATCCTCCTCGACGGCAATATCGAGCGTATCGCCGGCGCGGATGCCTAACTTGCGGCGAAGGGGCCCCGGAAGAACGATCTGGCCTTTTGTGGAGACCTTGGTCTGCATGGTAAGACAATCTTACCCCAATTTGGGCTTTTTGAGAGCGAGGCCGGCTAATCCCTGCTACTTCCCCATCACGTCAATTGCCACTGGAATCGTCTTCGGAGGCAGGCACTGGCTTTCGTTGCAGGCCTGGAAGTGGAGAGTTGCCTCCACCAGGTGATTGCCGGGAGCGGCAATGATGCGTGCCTGAATGACGAACTCGCCGGTGTAGACACTGAGCTTGGTTTTAGGATCAATCGGTAGAACCAGGTCAGCGCCTGCCGGGTAGATGGCTTTATCCAGCTTTACGCCTGTGTCCCCCGGAATCGAGAAAGTGGTGGGAATCAGGTAGTCTTCGCTGGGAGTGTGGGAGTTGATGTGAAGGCCCGGTGCAATTTTGAAGTGCAGGTTGACCGGGGTGGGTTTGCCGGCGGGAACTGTGACCTGCTCGGGAGACAGATACTGGACGGCTTCGTTCCTGACAATGGAACGGTTCGCCCCAATGTCCTGGCCGTGAGCTTGCAGGGAGGCCAAGGCCATGGCTGCGACCGCTGCAAATCCGATCTTCTTATAGATTTTGGTCACTTCATCCTGTTCCATTGCCGAGTGGGATCCGAGTTTTCCCAAGTCTCAAAGTCGAGACCTGGGGCACCCATTCGATTTGCAGCGTGTTAATTCGCCAGCGCTTTCTTGATATTGGCCTCGATGTCGTCTTCCGAAGTCAGGCCCATCTGCGCGGCGACTACAGTTCCATTGCGGTCAACATAAAACGACGTTGGCATGGCGTCGAGGCCGCCGTACTCCTGGCTAAGGCTGTCGCCATCGACGAGTATCGGGTACGGCACCTTTTCCTGGTCGACGAACTTGGCGATGGCAGCCTTGTCCTTTGCCCATCCGGCCGTGTCGTCCTGCTTCAGGTCGTCGCCCTCGGTGGAGATGCCCAGAATCTCAAAGCCCTGGCCGGCATACTTGTTGCGCAACTCGATCAGCCAGGGAGTTTCGATCTTGCAGGGGCCGCACCAGGTGGCCCAGAAGTTGATGAGCACGGCCTTGCCCTTGTAGCTCGAGAGCGAAACCTTTTTGCCGCTCAGGTCCTCGAGAGCAAAAGCCGGAGCGGGCTTGCCCGTAAAGGGCGAATTGTATTTCAGCATGCCGCTGTTCGGATCGGCCACCAATTCACCCTTTGCGGACGAGGCCAGCAGTTTTTCGGCGGCCTGCCGGCGGTATTCCCAGTTTGCCCAGCCGGCCCAGGCAAAGATGGCCAGAATGAAAAGGACTACGAAAAGAACGATGGAGTTGCGCCTCAAGGGAATCGACCTCTTTCTCTCTCATTGTACGAGGCTTGCCGGGGGTTTCGAAAGCTGCTGCTAACTGGCGCCGGCTGATGAATTGGCCCTCAACTGTTAACATCAAAAGCCAATGAAGCAGCCCGACTCCAGCAATTCCGAACGAGGCGCCATGCAACCGGCGGGACTGGTCAGGACGGAGGCCGCGGCCCTGGAGGCCCTGGCGACGCGCCTGGAAGGACCAATGGCTGAGCCCTTTGCGCGCGCCGTCGAGATGATTCTGAACTGCGGTGAAGGCAACGGACGCGTGGTGGTCACGGGCATGGGCAAGAGCGGCATTATTGCGCAGAAGATTGCGGCCACGCTCAGTTCGACTGGGAGCCCGGCGCTGTTTCTGCATCCGGCGGAGGCGGTTCACGGCGACCTGGGGGTGCTGATGCCCGGCGACGTCGTGATCGCGCTGTCAGTGAGCGGGGAGACGGAGGAGATACTGCGGCTGCTGGCCACGCTCAAGCGCAAGGGCGACGCGCTGGTGAGCTTCTGCTGCGATCTGAACTCGACCCTCGCCGCGGCGAGCGATGTGGCTCTGGATTGCAGCGTGGAGCGGGAGGCTTGCGGGCTGAACCTGGCCCCGACGGCGAGCACAACGTCCATGTTGGCATTGGGCGATGCGCTGGCGATCGCAGTGAGCCTGCGGAAGGGATTTCGGGCGGAGGATTTTGCCGAGCTGCATCCGGGCGGGAAGCTGGGCAAACGGCTGGCGAAGGTGCGCGACCTGATGCACTCGGGCGGCGAGGTGCCGGTGGTGGCGACGGGGACGCCGATGACCGACGTGATCTATGAGATGTCGTCGAAGAAGCTGGGCATGACGACAGTGCAGGAAAAGGGACGGCTGCTCGGGGTGATCAGCGACGGCGATCTGCGGAGGTTGCTGGAGCGCGAAGGCGGCGCGGCGCTGGGACGGAACGCGGGCGAGGCGATGAATGCGCGGCCGCGCACGATTGGGGCGGAGGAGCTGGCGGCCAGGGCGCTGGCGATTCTGGAAGAGCGGAAGATTACTTCGCTGGTTGTGGTGGGGGCTGGGGAGAAGGTTGAGGGCGTGCTGCATCTGCATGATCTTTGGGGTGTGGAGTTGATTTAGAAGCAGGGGTCAGGGGTCAGAAAAGCTCGATGGTTGAGTTCTTGCTATCCCACCCTAGACGCGAAAAAGCCGCGTCAAGGATGGGGCACCCAGCAATCAACAACTTCTGAGCGTGTGTCCCCCAAACATTTAGAATGAATGCTGTCTATAAATTGTGAAGCGCCGGATGATTGGCGGGAAAGTTTGCGCACTCCTTTTATGCATCGTTGGTCGAAACTGTTTATTCCTACTCTTCGCGAGGCCCCGGCAGATGCCGAAGTGGCCAGCCACCGCTTTCTCGTCCGATCCGGGTACATCCGGCAGCTTGGCGCGGGCATTTATAACTACCTCTTTCTCGGGCAGCGGTCGCTGAACAAGGTCATCGGCATTGTGCGCGAGGAGATGGACCAGATTGGGCAGGAGTTTTATCTGCCGGCGATTTTGCCGCGCGAGCCGTGGGAGCAGAGCGGGCGCTGGGCGGGCATGGGCGACAACATGTTCCGGCTGAAGGACCGCAAGGGCGCGGACCTGTGCCTGGGGATGACGCATGAAGAGATCATGACGTCAATCGCTCGCAATGAACTGCGCAGCTACAAGCAGTTGCCGCAGATCTGGTACCAGATTCAGGCCAAATTTCGCGACGAGCCGCGGCCGAAGGCGGGATTGATGCGGGTGCGCCAGTTCACGATGAAGGACAGCTACTCCTTCGACATCGACAAGGCCGGACTGGATAAAAGCTTCGACCTGCACGATGCGGTTTATCGCAAGATTTTCACGCGCTGCGGACTGAGGTTTGTGGCAGTCGAGGCGGACTCGGGGGCGATGGGCGGATCGCAGTCCCAGGAGTTCATGGTGTATACCGACGCGGGCGAAGACCTGATTGCAAGCTGCCCGGTATGCGGGTATGCGGCAAATCTGGAGAAGGGCACTTCGTGCCTTGAACCTTTGGAGGAGATGGTGGCGACCGGAGACGGCACGCCGGAGTTGGTCTCTACGCCTGGGTGCGCGGCGATCTCGGACGTGGCGGAGTTCTTCAAGATTTCGCCGGCTTCGGATATCAAGTGCGTGGCTTACATGGCGCGCAAGATCGGTGCGAAGGGCAAGCCGGATACGTGGCACGGGGTTGCGGCGTTCCTGCGCGGCGACCACCAGGTGAACGAGACCAAGCTGATAGGCGCTCTGGGCGCTGTTGAACTGCGGACCATGCAGGCGGAGGAGCTGGCGCACTACTTCAACGGGCCGGCAGGATTTCTCGGGCCTGTTGGGCTGAAGCCAGACGCGAAGCCGCTTGAAGAGGGCCTGACGGTGATCGTGGATAGATCACTTGAGGGCCGCAAGAACCTGGTGGCCGGCGCAAACAAGCTGGACTACCACCTGCGCAATGTTGTGCCGGGGCGCGATTTCGGATGGACGTCGATGGCGGATATCCGCAGCGTGAACGAGGGCGAGGGATGCCCGGCCGATGCGTGCGCAGGCAAGCTCGTGGTTGGCAAAGCGGTGGAAGTCGGTCACATCTTCAAGCTGGGCTACAAATACTCAGAGAGCATGGGCGCAAGGGTGCTGGACGTGAACGGCAAGGAAGTGACGCCAATCATGGGCAGCTACGGCATTGGCATCGAGCGCATTCTGACTGCAGCCATCGAGCAATCGAACGACAAAAACGGATTCTGGCTGCCAGCTTCGATTGCGCCTTTTACGGTTGTGGTGACGGTGACAAACATGGCGGATGCGGCTCTGAAGGAGACCGGCGAAAGGCTTGCGGCCGAACTGGAATCGGCCGGACTTGACGTATTGCTGGATGACAGAGACGAGCGTGCGGGCGTCAAATTCAAGGATGCGGACCTTGTGGGTATTCCTTACCGCATCAACGTGGGCAAGAAGGCCGTTGACGGGCTGGTTGAACTTGTGACGCGCGCAACATCAACCAGCGTGGACGTGGGGTTGAATGACGCTGTGGCACTGGTGAAAGAGCGCGTGGAGGAAGACGCGTTGTTGACGGCGGTTGGAGAGTAAGAGCAGCTACGAGCCTCTAGCTGCCGGCTTTTAAGAGACCAGATCTTTAACCACGGCTTAGGGACATGGACAATGCCTGCCTTGGCAAGGCAGCGCTGGAAGCTAGCATGGTGAGTCGGAAATTTGCCGATGTACGACCGCAGATCCCCGCCGCAGCGGGCAGGCATTCGACTCCGCAAGCCGCAAAAAGCGCGGCTTTCTTCGCTCAGGATGACAGCCCAATTGTTGAACGAACTTCCGATTCGGGCCACTAGAGGCTGACACACAAGGAGCAGCGATGGCGTTGAAGATCAAGCTGGCAAGACCCGGGGGCAAGCGTCCGCCGACGTCACTGGTGCTGCGCATCGTACTGGTGGCGATTGGCGTTTGCGCGCTGGTGTTCTTTGCCGTCAGCGGCTATTACTACTTCAAGTATCAGGACATTGTGGATACACGGCTGAAAGAGCCCCTGTTTGCCAACACGGCCAAGATCTTCGCCGCGCCGCGCGAGGTTCGTCCCGGGCAAAAGTTTTCAGTCCACCTGATCGCCAATGAACTGCGCGAGGCCGGCTACACACCCGATGGCGCGTCGCAGACCTCGCAAATGGGCACTTTCAGCGAGGGCGTGCAGGCTATCACCGTGCGGCCAGGGCCCCAGTCTTACCACGCAGAGGATCCCGCGACCATTCACATCAGCGGGGGTGTGGTGGGGTCGATCTCCGACGATCACGGCCAGCCGCTATCGAGTTATGAGCTGGAGCCACTGCTCATCACCGGGCTGAGCGAGGACGCCAACCGGACAAAGCGCCGCCTGATTACCTACGACGAGATACCGCAGAACCTGGTAAATGCTGTAGTGGCCATTGAGGACCGCCGCTTCTTTGAGCACGGCGGGGTGGACTACATCCGCATTATCGGCGCATTGCGCAACGACATGACGCCGGGGCGCCGCTTTGTGGAGGGCGGCTCGACGCTGACCATGCAACTGGCGCGCGGCTTCTTCCTTTCTCCGGAGCGCCATATCAAGCGCAAGCTTATCGAGATCCTGATTACCTTTCAGCTGGAGCACCGCTTTACGAAGAAGCAGATCTTCGAGATGTATGCCAACCAGGTCCCGATGGGACAGCGCGGCAGCTTTTCAATCAATGGATTCGGCGAGGCCTCCGAGGCGTACTTTGGCAAAGACATGCGCCAGCTGAGCCTGTCAGAGAGCGCCCTGCTGGCGGGCGTCATCCAAAGCCCAAGCCGGCTCAATCCCTTCCGCCACGCCGACCGGGCGATGGAGCGCCGGGCGATGGTGCTGGATGCGATGGTAGAGACCGGAGCGATTACAAAGGAGCAGGCAGAGGCCGCCAAGGCCGAACCGCTGCATCTGGCGCAGGCCAGCGTGGACGAAGGCGAAGCGCCATACTTTGTAGACCTGGTGCGCGATCAGTTGACGCAGAAGCTGGGCGATCGCGACTTCAATCGCGAAGGGCTGCGCATCTATACGTCGCTCGATCCGGACTTGCAGCGCGTGGCCACGATTGCCGTCAACTCGACGATCCACGTTGTGGACGAGCAGGTGGACAAGCTTTATGCGCGCCGCAAGAAACTCGGACAGAGCTACAACTACCCGCAGGTGGCGCTGGTGGCGCTGGACCCGCATACCGGCCAAGTACTGGCTCTGGTGGGCGGGCGGAGTTACGGCACGTCGCAGGTGAATCATGCGGTGGCGCACCGGCCCACTGGTTCTATCTTCAAGCCGTTTGTGTATGCGACGGCGTTTCAGACCGCGGTTGAGGGCACGATGCTGCCCGGCCAGAACAAGCTGTTCTCGCCGGTGACGATGCTGAACGATGCGCAGAACACGTACGGCGAAGGCACTGCGAACGAGTACACGCCGAAAAACTATAAGGGTGAAATTTACGGCGACATCACGGCGCGCTTCGCCCTTTTGCGGTCAGACAATAACGCCACCATCAGCCTGGCCAGCATGGTGGGCTTTGATCACGTGGCGGCGCTGGCGCGCGACGCGGGCATCAAAAGCGTGCAGGGAACACCTTCCATGGCTATCGGTTCCTACGATGCTACTCCGCTCGACATGACTGGCGCTTACACCATATTTGCGAACGGCGGCGTGCACATCGACCCATGGATGCTGGCCAGTGTGCGCACGCCAACAGGTGACGTCATCACAGATTACACGCCAACCACCAAACAAGTTCTCGATCCGCGCGTGGCGTTCCTGACCACCTACATGATGGAGGCTGTGCTGCAAGGCAACGGGAGCGATGGCTGCACAATCGGAGGACGGGATTATTGCGGCACCGGCGCCGGGGTGCGCAACATGGGATTTCTTTCGCCTGCCGCGGGCAAGACCGGAACAAGCCACGATGCATGGTTCGCGGGCTTCACCAGCAACCTGCTTTGCATCGTGTGGGTGGGGAACGACGACTATACCAATCTGGATCTCGAAGGCGCACATGCAGCCGCGCCCATCTGGGCAGAATTCATGAAGACGGCAGTGCAGTTGCCGCAGTACTCGGACACCAACGAATTCAAGCCTCCGGATGGCGTTCAGATCGTGAAGATCGACAAGTCGAGCAACCTGCTGAGCGACGAAACCTGCCCGGACAGCTACGACGCGGCATTCCTTGACGGGACTGCGCCGATGTTTACCTGCGACCATCCGGAAGACAAGCGCAATTTTCTGCAAAAGATATTTGGGCTGGGGAAGCACGGGAACTGACTGAAGAGAAATTCATCCGTCAATTTCCGTGCCGTCGGGCATGGGCTGGCAACGTTGGCACCAGAAGGCGACACGCGCGTCGGGGCCCTGGATGCGGCGGCGAATCGGTTCGCCGCAGTGGCGGCATGGATCACCGTTTCGGCCATAGACCCAGAGGCTGACGCCGGGATCTGACTCATGCGTGGTGCGGCGTTTGCGGCCGCCATAGGTCACGATTGCGCCGCCGCAGTCTTCAAGAACGTTGGCGCGGACGAGCTTTTGCGCAGCGGCGATGAGGGATTGGATCTGATCGGGATTGAGCGCGGAAACTCTGCAAAACGGATTGATGCCGGTGACAAAACAAATCTCCGACTTGAAGACGTTGCCGACGCCGGCGAGCACTTCCTGGTGCAGCAGCACGTCGGCTATCTCCTCATTGCCATGCGCCTGCACGCGGCTTTGGGCCTCCGCCGCATTGAACTCGGGGCTGAGGATGTCGATCTGCGGATGAGGAATTCTTCGGTCGCGCGTGAGCGACTGCGCGGTATGCATCTCGGCTACCGGCACGCGAAAACCTACGGCGATGTAGTCGGTGTTCTCGAGAACTATGCGCATGTTGAAGCGGGGCTGCTGCCAGCGCTCGCCGTGCCGGTAGATGTGCCAACTGCCGCTCATGAGCATATGAGTCACCAGCGTGCCGCCGCCCGAGAAGTGGATGAGAAGCCATTTGCCGCGGGCTTCGACGCGGTCGACGAGCTGGCCGGCGAGAGGCGTGTCGTCGTTGAAGCGTGTGAGCAAAGGGTAGGTGGAGCGGAAGACCGTGACCGGTTTGCCGGCTAGTGCGCGGCCCAGTGCGCGGGCAGTGCGAAAGATGGTGTCGCCTTCAGGCATCGAGTGCTGCTGCTCCTTTGAGAATCTGAATGAAAAGCCGAAAAGCAATCCTCCGGGGCTAAAGCCCACGTGCATTTTGCGGATTTTCGGCACGACTGAAGTCGTGCCCTGACACTTATCGTGGCTTCGCTGGAGTTTTTCCGCAGCCTGTGAAGCCCAGACCCTTTTACTGCGGGCTTGTATTGTTCAAGAGCCTCATTGTTGAATCAAGATCCTGATTATTGAAACGGTTCTGAAACTGGATGATGTTGCGCGACTGGCAAAGGGATGCGGCGCAGGTGCATGCCGAGAGGGCCGGGATGGAAGCCGGCATCCATGAGGAAGCGGGCCATGGGGTGCGCCGAGACCGGCTGGCCGTTGATGGTGGTGATGAGCACGCCCTGATGGCTGCTGAGGCGCATCTTTTCCTGACCCCGGGAGCAAAGGAAGTGCGCGAGGCCGGCGGCGGTTTGCGAACGCTCGGGTTCCTCGGCGGGGAGGAAGACGAGGATGTTGGGATTGCCGCGGCGGAGCCATGCGACCAACTGGCCATTGCGAAGGATGACTTCAGCATAGGCGGCGCGGGTAAGGATGCGCGGGGCTGACTCGGCATCTTCGTCGGCCACGGGAAGGTCGGGCCAGCGGAGGACGGATCCATAGGGATTGGCGGGATCGGTGGCGGCCAGCTGAACGAACTCGGGCTTCTCTTCGGGGGGCGCGGTGCGCAACTGGCGGAGAAGGTCGATAGCGGCGGGAAGCGCAAACTGCGTTGCGCCGAGGCCGGCAACAAAGTAGCCGCGGCGAATGCGGCCGCTTTCTTCGAGAGCTTTGAGGACGTCGTAGACGGCGCTGAAGCCGCCGGGAACATTTTCTGCCGCGACGGATTCGCGCATGAGGACGCCGTAGCGGTTGAGGAGTTGAAGGGCGAGGGCGTGGCTGGCTTCGGTAGCGGTGGGGGCGGGGTTCTGGCCGGCGTTTGTGGCTTCAGGAAAAGTGGCTGGTTGAGGTTCTTGGCTTCCCACCCTTGCGACTGAAAAACGTCGCAAGGATGGGGCACCCAATATTTTGCGGGAACCCTGGGTGGCTCGGATTGGTAAGAGTGACCAGCGGCCTTGCGCGGTGGGGGGGGTGGTGCGGCGGGAACGAAAAACCGTGCCAGTTTGAAGGCGGCGGGGGGCGCGAGCACTTTCTGGACGGGCGATGTAGGCGCGGAGGGCGTGGAGGGAATCGTTGGTGATGAGACCGCGCCAGACAAGGCTCCAGAGGGCTTCGATGGTCTCGCCGGGATAGCCTGCGCCGGCAGCCTGATGGAGCGGGTCAAAGAAACTGGCGCCGGTGGATTCAAGAATAGCCAATAGTTTTTCTTCGCGCTCTGTGAGCGGGTCGACGATGGGGCGTTGCTGCAAGAGCAAAGGCAGCTTGTCGGCGAGGAAGAGCGCGATGCGGCCGTCGCGTTCGCCGATGGGCTCGACTCCGGCCCAGGCTACTTCGCCGGCGGCGATGAGGGTGTCGAGACCTGCGGGGGCGTAGTCGGCGATGCGGGCGGGGAGGATGGAAGATTCGACGAGTGACGCTGGAAGAGGCGCGCCTTGCAGGCTCTCGATGGCATCGAGAAGCGCGTCAAGATTGGCGTGTGTGCGGCGCGGCGCAAGCAGGCCCTGCCAGTGGGAGAGGAAGCGGGCGAGCGTGTGCTGCTCGACGGGCTCGACTTCGCGGCGCAGTTTGGCGAGGGATTTGCGGCGAATCTGGCGCAGGATTTCCGCGTCGCACCACTCGCGATGCAGACCTCCGGGACGGAAACCGCCTTCGAGGACGCGGCCCTCGGCGGCAAGCTGGCGCAGTGCATTTTCGACGGCGGCAGGGTCCAGCGCAAACCGGTCGGCGGGCTCGCGGAGCGTGAAGGGGCCGCGGGTGCGGGCGTAGCGGCGGATGAGTTCGAGGACGGGATGAGCGACCGGTTCAAGCAACGATGCGGCGAGGCCGGGCGGCAGTGGAATGCCGAGGCCATCGCGGTAGCGGGCTGCATCTTCGGCGGCTACGAGGCGGCGCTCGCCGGCGATGCGCAGTTCGAGAAGGCGGCGCGAACGGACCAGGCGGTCGACATGCTGCAAAAGATCGGGAGAGGCTACGCGGCGGGCGAGCTCTTCGCGGGAGAGATCGCCGAGGCGCAGACAGAGATCGTGGATGCCGTCAGCGGAACGGGCGCGATGGGTTTCGGCGAGGCACTGTGCGGCTTCTTCAACTTCTGCAATGGCGTCGGCGTCGAGCAGTTCGCGCAGATCGGCTTCGCCCAGTAATTCGCGCAACTGATCCTGGTCGATGGTGAGGGCCTGGGCGCGGCGTTCGGCCAGCGGCGCGTCGCCGTCGTAGAGAAAATTGGCCACGTAGCTGAACAAGAGCGAGGCGGCAAAGGGCGAGGGCTTGCGGGTATCGACGACGTGGACGCGGAGCTGACGCTGCTCGACGGCGCGCAGGGTTTCAACGAGCGCGGGCATGTCGAAGACGTCGCGGAGGCATTCGCGATAGGCCTCAAGCAGGAGCGGGAACGAGGGATAGCGCGAGGCCACGCTGAGGAGATCGTAAGAACGCTTGCGCAACTGCCAGAGGGGTGAGCGAGCGTCAGCGCGGCGGCGCGGGAGCAGAAGGGCACGGCCAGCGGCCTCGCGAAAACGGCCGGCGAAAAGGGCGGTCGTGCCCAACTGGCGCAGGACGAGTTGCATGGCTTCGGCGGACTCGACGAGGAACCAGTCGGGATCGGGCGGCTCGTCCGTGTCGGGAAAGCGCAGGACGAAGCCATCGTCGCTCCACAGCGTTTCAACCTCAGGGCCGCCGGCGGCACGGATGCGGGCACTGACGGCCATTGCCCAGGGGATGTGGATGCGGCTGCCGAACGGGGTGAGCACGCAGACGCGCCAGTCGCCGAGCTCGTCGCGGCATCGCTCGATGACGACGGTGCGGTCGTCGGGGACGGAGCCAGTGGCAGCTTCCTGATCGGCGAGAAACTGGAGTAGATTTTCTGCCGCGCCGGGATCGAGGTCGTGTTCGGCGACGAGACGGGTTAATGCGGCGGGCTTGGGCAGTGCGCGGAGTTCGCGGACTAACGCGCCGATGCGACGGCCAAATTCGAGCGGGCGGCCTGGACCATCGCCTTTCCAGAAAGGCATTTTGCCGGGCTCGCCGGGAGCGGGAGTGACTAGGACGCGGTCGTGCGTGATTTCGACAATGCGCCAGGTGGATGCGCCGAGGATGAAGGTTTCGCCGGGATGCGACTCGAAGACCATTTCTTCGTCGAGCTCGCCGACGCGGACGGCCTTGCCTTCGCTGTAGGCGAGGAAGACGCCGTAGAGGCCGCGATCGGGAATGGTGCCTGCGTTGAGGATGGCGAGGCGGGCTGCGCCGTGGCGGGCGGTAACGACGTTGCGGATGCGGTCCCAGGTGAGACGAGGTCGGAGCTCGGCAAATTCGTCGGACGGGTAACGGCCGCTGAGGAGGTCGAGGACGCCCTCGAAGGCTGAGCGAGTGAGGCCGCCGAAGGGAGCGGCGCGGCGGACGAGGTCGAAGAGGAAGTCTACGCTGACTTCGGGTTTGGGTTCGTTGTGTATTGAGATTTGATGAGTTGGGCTGGTTTGCTGCCTCGATTCCCAGGTCTCAAAGTCGAGCCCCTTCGACAAGCTCAGGGCAGGCTCTGGGGCACCCGCAGTGTTTGAGACGCCAGACGGTTCGTGGTCACCCACCCTTGCGCCGGAAAAAAGGCGCAAGGATGGGGCACCCATTTTCTTTGCGGTTAGAGACTTTGCGCTTGGTTTTTTGGGGCGAGTTGGCGCTGCGGCGTTGGGCGGGTGGGCGACGATGGCGACCAACTGTTGGGCGAGGACGTCGAGGGGATTGCGCGGGAAGCGAGTTGACTCAATTTGGCCATCGTGCATGGCGCGGGTGACGGCGGCGCATGCGACGAGGTCGGCACGGTATTTGGGAAAAAGGATGCCTTCGCTGACTGCGTTGACGTGGTGACCGGCGCGGCCGATGCGCTGCATGCCACTGGCTACCGATGGCGGAGCCTCAATTTGAATGACGAGGTCAACGGCGCCCATGTCGATGCCGAGCTCAAGCGTGGACGTGGCGCAGAGGGCGCGAATCTGGCCGGCCTTCAACTGTTCTTCAATGACGGAACGCTGTGCGGCGGCCAGAGACCCGTGATGGGCGCGGGCGATGGGCTCGCCGGCTAGCTCATTGAGCGCGCCGGCCAGGCGCTCAGCAACCTGGCGGCTGTTGACGAAGAGGATGGTGGAGTTGCGCTCGCGAATGATTTCAAGCAGGCGGGGATGAATCGCATTCCATATCGAAACGCGGCGGGGCATCTGCGAGGCTGGGCCTGAAGGGATTTCTTCCTGCTCGCCGAGATGCGCCATGTCTTCGACAGGAACCTCGATGCGGAGTTTGAGCTGCTTGGGCGCGCTGGCGTCAACGATGGTGACGGGACGGTAGCGGAGGGGCGCGGAGTCCGCAACGCCAGGGATCAGGGAACAGGGATCAGGGATCAGGCAGGCCTCGCTGTCGCTCGATTGCTCATTGACCTCAGGGGCTAAAGCCCCGCCGCCTTGGCGTCCGTTTTTGGCACGCGACCCGCCCCGGCGGGTGCCCCGGTCGTGCCCTTTCAAAACATTCGAGTCCCCAGCATTCCGTTGCGATTGTGCCGTTTCCGATATCTCCACACCGCCGAGGAAGCGGGCTACTTCTTCAAGCGGGCGCTGCGTGGCGGAGAGGCCGATGCGCTGGATGGGGCGTTTGGTGAGGGCTTGCAGGCGCTCGAGGGAGATGGCGAGGTGCGCTCCGCGCTTGGTGGGCACGAGGGCGTGAATCTCGTCGATGATGACCGTGTCCACGGTGCGCAGGGCCTCGGCGGCTTGCGAAGTAAGCAGGAGGTAGAGCGACTCGGGCGTGGTGATGAGAATCTCGGAAGGATGGCGGGCAAAGCGGGCGCGCTCCCGCTGCGGCGTATCCCCGGTGCGGACGCTGATGGCGGGCTCGCGGAAGTCGACTCCCATGCGGCGGGCCATGTTGGCCATGCCGGCCAGAGGCGAGCGAAGATTGCGCTCCACGTCGACGGCGAGTGCTTTGAGCGGCGAAACGTAGAGGATGCGGCAACCTTTTTTCTGACTCTCCGGCGGCGCATGGAGCATGAGGCGGTCAAGGCACCAGAGGAATGCGGCGAGAGTTTTGCCGGTACCGGTGGGGGCCAGGATGAGAGCACTCTCTCCGCCGGCGATTACCGGCCAGCCCATGCGCTGCGGAGCGGTGGGCGTGTCAAAGACGGCGCGAAACCACGCGGCGGTGACGGGGTGAAAACAGGCAAACGGGTCGTCTGCCATAGCCGCGGCGCTGACTTGAGCGGAAGCGCTGACCGGAACCGCGGCCTGGGAGGGGCCGGGATTGGGCCGGTTCGGGTTCGTGCGGTCGGCAGACATGGTGTTTCCCAGAATAGCGCGGAAGAGCGGCGAAGAGGAAGCGAAACCCTGAATCCGGGAACAGGGGCCAAAGTTCAGAGAGCGAAAGAAGATCGGCAAAGATCCTCCCCTCAAGGATCAAACACTCCAATCCGCGCATCAAGCTCTGTGATTTCACATCCATACAGAATCAGAAGCGCCTGCATCGCTTACCATGAACTTGCCGGAGCGCTCATGCGAGACCACCTGGCTACACTGATTGACGACTTTCGCCGCTTTGGGCGAGAGGTCGCAGTGGTTCGCTACCAGGGCAACCGGCGGCGTGTTACGACCTATGGGGAGTTGGCGCGCCAGGCGGGGCGATTTGCGGCGCTCCTGGCGCGGCGAGGTATTGGGCAGGGCGACCGGGTTCTGCTGTGGGGCGAGAACAGCGCGGAGTGGATCGCGGCCTTCCATGGATGCATGCTGCGCGGGGTGCTGGCCGTTCCGCTGGACGCAATCGGTACGGTCGAGTTTGCGACGCGAATAGCGGCCGATGTGAAGCCGAAGCTGGCGGTGGGAGACGCGGTGCTGCTGGCAGAGTTGTTTCCCAGGTCACAGAATCCAGACCCTGGGGGCCCCGGCGACGTACCGACACTCTCTTTTGAAGATTGGCGGGGAGTTTTGCCGGTTGAAGAAGCGGGACCCATTGATGGCCTCAACGCCGAGACGCCGCTGGAAATCCTGTTCACCTCAGGGACCACCGGCGATCCCAAGGGGATTGTACTGACGCATGGCAACGTGTTGGCCAGCGTGGGTCCCATCGAGGCCGGAGCAAAACCGTACATGCGCTGGGAGCGGCTGGTGCACCCGGTTCGGATTCTCAACACGCTGCCGCTGAGCCACGTCTTTGGACAGACCATGGGGTTATGGGTTCCGCCGATCTTTGCCGGCGAACTGCACTTTGAAGAGCGCCTGGTGGCGACGCGGCTTATCGAAACCATTCGCCGCGAGCGCATTTCAGTGCTGGCCGCTGTGCCCAGGGTATTGGCGCTTCTGAAGACTCATTTGGAACTGGCTCATCCTTGGCTTGCGGAACGGGCTGCAACTTCGCAGAACACCGGGCCGGCCCGACGGTGGTGGCGATTCCGCAAGATTCATCGTGCCTTTGGGATCAAGTTCTGGGCGCTGATTTCGGGCGGCGGCGCACTGCCCAAGCCGCTGGAGCAGTTCTGGAATGCGCTGGCATTCGTGCTGGTGCAAGGGTACGGGATGACGGAAACCACAGCGCTGATCACGCTGAATCATCCGTTTCACGTAACCAAGGGAACCATTGGCAAACCGCTTGCGGGGCGCCAGGTGAAGCTCGGGCCGGACGGCGAGGTGCTGGTGCGGGGCGCGGCCATCTCTGGCGCTACGTGGTCGGGCGGGAGGCTGCACCGGCGAAAGGAAGAATGGCTGGCGACCGGCGACCTGGCGGAGACGGAGCCCTCTGGCGAGCTGCGTTTTCTTGGGCGCAAGAGCGAGGTGATTGTGACCGCGGCGGGGGTGAACATTCACCCCGAGGACCTGGAAGCGGCCATTGAAGAGCAGCCGGGCGTGACGGCGTGCGCAGTGGTGGCGTTGGAGACAGCGGAGGGGCCGGAGCCCTGCGCAGTGCTGGCTTCTCGAGGAGCGGGCGAACAGGCCGCCGCTGCTATTGAAAGCGCAAATGCTCGGCTGGCGGAGTTTCAGCGAGTGCGGCGCTGGGTGCTGTGGCCGGAGCCGGATTTGCCGCGCACTTCGACCGGCAAGGTGCGGCGCAAAGCGGTGGCGTCGTGGCTCAATCGAATCCAGGCCGCGGCAACAACGCCGGGCAACGGCACAACAAAGCATAATGCGAACGGCGCGTTCGGGGCCTCGCAGGACTGGTTGCTGGCACTGATTGCGCAGATATCGGGCGAGACCCCTCCCGGCGTGGGCGATGAACTGCACCTGACCGAGGACCTGCATCTGGACAGCCTGGGACGCGTGCAGTTGGCAGCGGCCATTGAAGACCGCCTTGGCGTTGTCTCAGAAGACTGGATGCTGGACCGCGTGGAGACGCTGGGAGAGTTGCGGCGGCTGGTGGCGGGCGAAGTGGATGAGGAGCGAGTTTCGTCCGCTCCCACAATTGCGCGACAAATGCGGGACGGAGATTCTTCGGTGCCTGTCGCCGCGGCGACCTCCGCTGAAGAGCTTGAGCCGGGGAGATACATCTACCCGCGATGGCCATGGCTGAAGCCGTTCCAATGGGTGCGCGTGGCGTTTATCGAGGCGGTGATGCGGCCGCTGGTCTGGCTGCTGGCTAATCCGCGCGTGGTGGCAACCGTGGTGCAGAGGGCCGACACGTTTGCGGCCGACGGCCCACTGCTGATTGTCGCCAATCATGTGACAGCGTTCGACGGGCCGCTGGTGCAGTACGCGCTGCCCGGAGCGCTGCGGCGGCGGATCGCAATTGCCATGGCGGGGGAGATGCTGCAAGACTACCGGCATTTCCGCAACCCGGAGCCTCTCGGTCCGAACGGCCGCTTCTTCTTCCCGGGCCCGTTTTTCTATTTCCTTTTGACGGCGCTGTTCAATGTGTTCCCGTTGCCGCGCCGGCGCGATTTTCAACCGAGTTTCGCGCACGCGGGACGGGCCATGGATCGCGGTTTCAACGTGATGGTGTTTCCGGAAGGCACGCGGTCGGCGGAGGGTAAGCTGGCGCCGTTCCGCCTGGGCATTGGGTTGCTGGCAAAGCAGTGCGGCGCCATGGTGCTGCCTGTGGCTATCCGAGGACTGGGCGAGCTGAAGACGGGCCAGCGGCGCTGGTTCCGCTCGGGGACGATCGAAGTGGTGGTGGGAAAGCCGATGCGTCTGACGCCCGGGGAGAGCGAGTCGGCGATCGCCACGCGGCTGCATGATGAGATTGAGCGGCTGATGGAAGACCCAGGGGATGGGATCAGTGGGCAGGCGTCGGCGGGTCAGCGGGTTAACGAGTCAGCGAGGTGACAGGTGAAGAGATTCGCATTGGTTGGGGTCTTTGTGGTGCTGGTGGCCTTGGGGGTTGCCTACAACTGGGCGCATCGGTCTGGCGGGAGCGGCACGGGCGGTGCGGCGCTTGTGGATGGCGCGTCGAGCGGACGAGCGCAAGCCGGCGCGGCGGCGGCTGGTTTGAGCTGGGTAACAGTGCGCGATACGCGTGAGAAGGCGTTTTCGATCCAGGTCCCCCAGGGCTGGAAGACCTATGGCGGGTTGTTCCGCTTTAGCGCGATTGACGCGCGGATGATTGTGGACACGACTTCGCCGGATGGGCTGACAAATCTCCGCATAGGAGACTCAACGGTGCCTCCGTACCGGGTGCCGGGTCCGTTTCTGCCACCGGGGCCCGGCGTGGCTGCGTTTGCCGCGGGAGATGTGTTTGCGACGAAGTACGGGAACGCGCGATTCGCTTCCATGTGCCAGGGACTGCAGCGGACGAAAGGCGATGCGATGGCGCCGAAGTATCATCCGGCAGGAGGGGGAATGACTCGGACTACAGGCGGCGAAGCGTTCTTCAGCTGCACGAGGAATGGCGCACCCATGTCCGCCTATGTGTATGCGGAGACGACGTTGATGGGTCCGGGAGGGCCGGGCTCAAGCTGGCTAGTGGTGGCGCTGGGGAGTTTGATCGCTCCGGCGGAGCAGGCGACCGCGGCCGGAGCAATGCTGGAACATGTGGGCGAGTCGCTGGTGATGAACCCTGCGTGGATGGGGATGCAGAACCAGCTCAACAACATGGCGATCCAACAGATCAACGCTCAAACGCAGGCGACAATTGCGGCGACCAATGCGGCGGTGGCGCATCAGCAGGCGATGATCAGCGCGTTGCAGAATGACAGCTTCAACGATGTGATCAATGGCGTTAAGGAGACGCAGGACACGACGACGGGGCAGAAGTACATTACACCGCTGGGCACGGGCGAGACGCAGTGGGTAAACGGAAACAAGGCCGTTGTGGAGTCGGGTCTGTCGCCCGGTCCGGGGTTCGATCAGCTGACGCCGGTGAGCCACTAGCTGCGAGTCAGACGGAGGGTGGAATTGCTGGATTCTTCTGTTTTCCAATTGGGTGGTGGTTGGCCAAACCGCTCAGCATAAATCTGATTGGCGCGATTTTGAGTCAAAATGAAACCCATGCCACGGTCAATCACATTCCCAGACGAAGGCAGATGAAGCTGGGATATAATTCCCGCATTCCTGGGTCAATGGGCATCATGGAGGTTCATCATGCGAATTGTCCGGAGAATTGATCTCAAGATTCTCTGCGGGATCGTTGCCGTGGCCCTGGCAATGTGCGGCTCCAACTTTGCGCAGACTGCACAGACGAAGAAGGGTCCGGTAGACCCTGGCGTGCGCAGTGGGCCGGCAGGCGCAGGCGCTCCGCTGAACGGTCTTACCACGGACGAAACAGCATCCTTTCAGGATGGGCAAACCAGATTTGGTGAGGTGGAGGCCGTGGCCAATGGCTCGAACAACGGCCTCGGTCCCCGCTTCAACTCGAACCAGTGCCTCTCATGCCACTCGCAGCCGAGTGGAGGGGGCTCAAGCCCGTTGCGAAATCCTTTGATTGCAGTTGCGACTTTGAACGGAGCAAAGAACACGGCCCCATGGTTCATTGCGGAGAATGGTCCTATCCGTGAAGCACGTTTCAAGCGGAGTTCCGACGGAACCAGCGACGGCGGAGTGCACGCTCTCTTTGTGATTACCGGCCGAAGTGATGCCCCCGGTTGCAACATCGCCCAACCCGACTTCCTGCCCGCAGGCAATCCGGCAACGGGACAGGGTGGAAACTCCAACATCATCTTTCGCATCCCGACGCCTGTGTTCGGCGCGGGGCTCATTGAAGCGATCCCCGACTCGGTCATCCTTGCGAATTTGAGCGCCAACGCATCGGAAAAGTCGGCATTGGGCATCCACGGTCACGCGAACGCAATCATCAGCGGAACGGCGAACCACAGTGCAAACGATGGGACGATTACGCGATTCGGCTGGAAGGCGCAAAACAAGTCCCTTCTGATGTTCGCAGGCGAGGCATACAACGTGGAGATGGGAATCAGCAACGAGCTTTTCCCCCAAGAGCGCGACGAGACACCGGGCTGTCTGTTGGACGCGACGCCGAACGACACGAGCAATTTTTCGACGCCTCCGGGGAACAATCCGAGTTCGAATACTGCGGTTCTCTCCGACATCGAGGCCTTTGGCAACTTCATGCGTATGCTGGCGCCGCCTACGCCTGCCGCCGGGACCCCTTCCAGCGAAAGAGGACGCGCTACTTTTGCAAAGATAGGCTGCGCGCATTGCCACACACCGTCGATGACCACGGGCAAGGCGGTTGCGAGCGGTTCCTCTACAGTACCGAGCGCTGCGCTTTCAAATCAGACGGCGAATCTCTACTCTGACCTTCTGGTCCACCACATGGGCAAAGGCCTCGCCGACGGCATCACACAAGGCGGCGCAGGTCCCGACGAGTTCAGGACAGCTCCTCTGTGGGGCGTGGGACAGCGCGCTTTCTTCCTGCATGACGGACGAGCCGGTAACCTTGTTGAAGCCATCAGAGCTCATAAGAGCCACGGCAGCGAGGCGAACAGAGTCGTCGAGCACTTCGATGGACTTGCCACCGAGGAGCAGCAGGATATCATCGACTTTCTGCGATTGCTTTAGCAAAACGTGTGCTCTGAAAGCCATCGCAAGACGCTGAGCCGCGAACAAGGGCAACATCGGCGAAAGAGTGCGGCCTGCCGGAACTAGACCCAAGAACACTTCAAGAATCAACCCAGGAGAGTATGCATGAAATGTCTCGCATTGACGGCGTTTATTTGCCTGCCCATTCCACTGTTTGCCCAGCAGTCTGCGCCGGAGATCAGGTTCCATGCTCAGACGGATTTTTTCGAGTTGCCGGCGGATCTTTATTTCGGTGAGGCGGCAGGCGTGGCGGTGAATTCGAAGGGGCATGTCTTCGTTTTTTCCCGCGGCCGCACAACCGGTCCAGCTTACGGCGCGGGGGCGGCCCAGTTGCTCGAGTTTGACGCCGATGGAAATTACGTGCGCGAAATCGGCCATCATCTGTATGCGTGGAGCTTTGCGCATTCCGTGAAGATCGACAAGGAAGACAACATATGGGTTGCCGACAAAGGGTCGGACATGGTCATCAAGTTCAGCCCGGAAGGCCGGGTATTGATGGTCTTCGGGCGCAAGCAGGAGGCCTCCGACGAGGGCACCGAACCGTTGAAGCACACCAAGCCACCGCTGCCGCCGATTGACGGGGAGTTTCGCCAGGTGACGGATATGGCCTGGGACGCGGCGGGGAATACGTATATCAGCGACGGCTACATCAACTCGCGGATTGCGAAGATCGATAAGGACGGAAATTGGATCAAGTCGTGGGGTGAACCGGGGAGCGGGCCGGGACAATTCAGCACTCCGCACAGCATTGCCACCGACGATGCGGGCAACGTGTTTGTGGCCGATCGCGGGAATGGCCGCATTCAGGTTTTCGATGGAGACGGCCGGTATCTGCGCGAGCTCCGCATCAACGTGCCGTACGACCACAAGATTCGCCCATGGATGGGGAACGCACCATCGGAGGTCCCCACCACTGCTGAAGCTCCGGCGCCGTTGAACAAGACGCCGATGAACGGATCTCCCTGGGCGATCTGCATTACGCCGGGGCCGCACCAGGTGCTTTACGCGTCGGATGGTTATCCAGGGCGAATCTACAAACTCACTCTGGATGGGAAAGTGCTTGGGGTGCTTGGCACCACGGGCCACGGTGCCGGCCAGTTCGGCTGGATTCACGAACTGGCATGCCCGTCTGAGAACCTTTTGTATGCCGCCGAATTGCTGAATTGGCGGGTGCAAAGGCTGACCCTTGAGCCCACACAATAACCTCCTCAAGTGGCGAGCGGCTCGTCAAGATTCCTCCATGAAACGATACGGGCGAAGGAGCAGAGAGCGGTGACCACGCGACAAGGCAAGGTTCACACTCAACTCGGCCGATCTGCAATGAGGATCTTTATCGCCTGTGACCGTATGAACCAGGTTCTCCTCGAAGAACTTGATCGTGCCGCCTGGAAAGCGAAACCGCCGGGCAAGACTCGCACCATTGCGGCGATCTTCATTCACATGCACAATGTCCGCGCCAAGTGGATCAGGCTCACTGCACCGCACCTGAAGGTTCCACGCCAGCTGAACCGCACGCGCTGCACACCGAAGCAGGCTAGTGCGGGATTGGCAGAGAGCGGCGCTCGCTGCACAGAGATGCTGGCTGAAGCACTCGACGGCGACGGCCGCATCGAGAGGTTCCTGAGAGACGGCTGGGCAGCGCCCTGGCCGGTTGGCGTGGAGATGCTGTGCTACATGCTTTCTCACGAAGCTCACCACCGCGGACAGGTATGCATGCTCGCGCATCAGCTCGGATTCCCGCTGCCGAGCAAGGTGACGTCCAGGCTTTGGAATTGGGAAAGGCTTTGGAAGGAGTGCGGGGAGCTCTTGTCCCACACTGTTGAAAGTGAAAGAGACGCAAGCCCTTCGACTCGGTCGCCGCGGCGACCTCGCTCCCGATAAACGGGCCTGTTGGGCTTCGTCGTATCCCACCCTAGCAACAAAAACAAGAACGTCGCGAGGGTGGGGCACCCAATTTTTGGGGCGAGCCGTCGCGGTTTCATCTCTGGACTGCTTTTAACTCGGCTGGCGCGGCCTGAAGAAGCAGGTGCCGCCGGCGAGTGTTGAGGTCCAGATGGAGGGGTCGGCGGGCTGTTCGCTGGAGCCGAGGAAGAGGATGCCGTCGGAGGCAAGGAGCCGGTGGACACCGGCGAGCAGGGTTTTGCGAGTTTCCTGGGAGAAGTAAAGCATGACGTTGCGGAGGAAGATGACGTCGAAGCGGTCGGTGGCGCGGTTGAAGGGCAGCACGGGCGCGCAGAGGTTGGCTTGGCGGAAGTTGCAGAGCTTGCGGATTTCGGGTTTGATGGTCCAGTCCTCGCCCACGCGGTCAAAGTAGCGGACGACGAAACGGGCGGGAAGGCCGCGGTTGATCTCGATGCGATGGTAGCTGCCGGCCTGGGCGCGCTCGACGACTTCGGCGGAGAGGTCGGTGCCTTCGATGCGAAGGTCCCAGCCGATGAGCATGGGAAAGTGTTCGCGCAAGAGCATGGCCAGGCTGTAGCCCTCCTGGCCGGTTGAGCAGGCGGCGCTCCAGAAGCGGAGAGCGCGGGTGGATCGACGGGCTTCAATTAATTTGGGGAGCAACTCGGTGCGCAGCAGCTCGAAGGGGCGCGTGTCTCGAAAGAAGCTGGTTTCGTTGATGGTCATCGCTTCGGCGATGGCACGCTCGAGTGCCGGATCGCGCTTGACGCGCAGGTAAGTGACGAGCTCGCCGACGCGGCTCATCCCCTGGTTGCGGAGCAGCCTGGTGAGGCGGGTCTCGAAGAGGTAGTCGCGCGAAGGATCGAGCACGTTTTGCGACAGGCCATAGACGAGCTGGCGAAGGTAGCCGTAATCGGCGCTGGTGGCCTGTTCCATTAGGGCACCGCCTTGCGGCAGAGATCGAGGGCGGCCAAGCGCGCATCGCCGCGCGGACGGCTGGCGATGCGGAGGATTTCCGGCGCGATGGCGTCAAGCGGGAGCACTTTGTGAGCGAGACCTGCGCCGGTGACAGCGCCGGGCATACCCCAAACGGTGCTGGATGCCTCATCCTGGGCGAGAATGCAGCCTCCCTGCTCGCGAATGAGGCGGCAGCCGTGCATTCCGTCAGAACCCATGCCGGTAAGCACGACCGCCAGAACACCTGAACCGTAGACCCTGGCCAAAGAGCGAAACAGGACGTCGACAGCGGGGCGGCAGTGATTTTCAAGCGGACCCTGGTTGAGGTGCAATGTGTGGGGCGCGTTGGGGACCGAAGCTGCCAGGGCCTCGAGGTGCCAGTTGCCGCGAGCGATGTAGATGTTTCCGGCACGGATCGGGTCGGCTTCAGAAGCCTCGCGCACATGAAGATTGCAGCGGCCGTTCAGGCGCTCGGCGAAGAGGCGGGTGAAGAGCTCCGGCATGTGCTGCACGATAAGGACAGGCAGCGCAAAGTTCGCGGGCAGCATGGGGAGCAGAACATCGAGGGCTGCAGGGCCTCCGGTGGAGACTCCGATGGCAACCACTTCCGGAACCGAGGAGATTGTCTGCTGCGCGGGAGGCGGTCTGCGGGGCTGGATGAGGGGCGGAATCATGAGTGGGCGCGCCGCGCCGCGAACGGCCGGCTGGAGACGAAAAGAGAAGGGGCCGCGCGGCTGGGACGAAGTTGAAGCAGGCGGTTGTTTTGTGAGGGCATGTATTTTTGGAAGCAGATCCTGGGACAGTGTGCGGAGCGCGGCCTCGCGTCCGGATTGGCCGGCAGGCTTGGTCACGTAATCGGATGCTCCGCCTGCCAAAGCTTCAAGGGTGACGCTGGCGCCGCGCTGGGTGAGCGAACTGCACATGATCACCGGCATTCTGTGTCCCCTTCTGCGCAGTTCTTTGAGCGTGACCAACCCGTCCATTATCGGCATCTCCACATCGAGCAGAACCAGGTCGGGGCGATTGAGCGGGAGATTGCTCAGGGCCGAAGCGCCATCGGCCGCGGTTGCAGCGACTTCAAGGCCGGCATCCGAGCTGACAACGGAGCGCAGCAAGCTGCGCATCACCGCGGAATCGTCGACAATAAGAATGCGGGTGCGGCGAGCGGAGGGCATTCTTCAGGCCTCTACCAATCCGAGCATGGCGAGTTTTTCGTTGAGCGCCTCCTCGTCAAAAGGCTTCATCAGGTATTCGTCAGCGCCTGCATTGAGGGCGCGCAGGATGAAGTCGTTTTCGGCTTCGGTGGTTACCATCAGCACCTTGACGCCGCCGTAGCCTTGCGCACGCATTGCCGTAAGCATCTCAATACCGTTCATGACCGGCATGTTCCAATCGAGGAGGGCGAGATCGAACGTGAGATCGCAATGCAGCTTCTCCAGTCCGGCTTGTCCGTCGGTCGCCTCGACGCACTCGATTCCTTTTTCTTCGAGCAGACCGCGCAGAAAGCTTCTGACGAAGCGGGAATCGTCGACAATGAGTGCTCGCATGGTTGCCTCCGTGGAAACAGCTTTCAGCTATCAGCTTTCAGCTCGTGGAATTGCTTGAGTACATAGAATTCGAACCGCAATGAAATGTTCCTCAGGGGCTAAAGCCCCGCAATGGTTCTGTTGGCTTATACCGGGACTAAAGTCCCGGCCTACCGTCCTAACGAGCTTTTCAACAAGCTGTAAAGCCGCGCCATTTCAAAACTCGATACTGCAACTCGTTCCAGAAGCTGACCGCTCATTCGAAGCTGTCTGTTGCGGTGCTTACCTTTCGAACTACTCTGCAAATGCAGCGCCAAAAAATCCCACTCTGCCCGAGCTCAAGCGAGGCGAAGCGGGTCGAGCTGCTCAGGGTCTAACATGACCAGGAGCTTGTCTTTGAGCTTGTATGCGCCGGCGAACAGTGATTTGCGGCGCTGATCGAGAATGGATGGATTGGGTTCGTGGTCGGACGAGGAGACGGTGAGCACCTCGCCCACTGCATCCACCAGCAGGCCGAAGCATCCGGCGACGGACTCCAATACCAGGATGGCCTGGGCACCGTCATTGGCAGGCAGGCCCAGCAGTTGACGCAGACTTACGGTGGTGAGCACGTCCCCGCGGTAGTGGACCAATCCGCCGACATAAGCGGGAGCGAGCGGAACCGGTTGCGGCCGCGCTGAGCCCACGATCTCAAGAATGTGGGTAATGGGCACGCCGAACCAGGTCTCGGCCAGGCGCACCGAACATACTTCGACCAGCGTCGAAGCCTTTTCCTTCCGAGGCAAAACCGTTGCTGTGCTCATGACGCTGTCTCCGCCATCTGGTTCCATTCTTCGTGCGCGTTCTCGCCGGCCGGCAGAGGCTGCACGCCGGCCAGGGTAACTACGCCGGTAACGCGATCATGGAGCAGCGTCACGCCACCGGTGCGCTGGCTGGTTCCAGCTTCGAACAGGTCGCCGCCCGCGGCCACATCGAGCACCTGCGATACCGCAATGCCTACGTGGCGATTCCCTTCGCGGCAGACGACCACAATGATCTTTTCTTCGCGATCGGCCTGGGTGGAGGGCGTGGCTTCGGCTGCCGCCAGAACGCCGCTGGAATCCTCGATCGGCATCAATTGGCCTTCGAAGTTGAGCACCGGCCGATAGCCGATGTACTCGATGCGCGAGAGCGGGATCTGTTCGATGCGCAGCACGTCGGCAAGCGGGACCGCGGCGCGCCGTCCGGCGGCCTCGACGAGCAGATACTCCATGCCGCTGACGGCGTTGCTGTCGTTTTCCCCGGCGGCTGAGCCGGCGGCATCCTGGTCTGCGATCATGGCGACACCGGCCTTTACGGCGATGGCTCCCGGATCGAGAATCAAGGCCAGATCGGCGTTGCCCAGCACGGTTGCGCCGGAGTAGAGGCCGATGCTTTTGAGAACGGCGGAGAGTGGCTTGACGACGATCTCTTCAGGGTCGGCGAGGCCATCCACCACGAGGCCGTAGCGGCGGCCGTCGACATCGAGGACGGCGATGAAGCTGTCGCGCTCGGAAGCGGATTTGTGCTCCCCCGAGGGCATGAGCAATCGGTCAAGGAAGACAAGCGGGAGCAGTTTGCCGCGCAGGCGGTAGAGCGGCGCGGCTTCGATCCACTCGATGGCTTTGCCGGCCTGTTCGGGCGGAATGTGCACCAATTCGGAGAGCGCGCCCTGCGGCAACGCGAAGCTCTGATTCACACTGCGCACGATGAGCGCGGGAATGATGGCCAGCGTAAGGGGAATGCGCAGGCGCAAGGTGGTTCCCCTGCCTGCCCTGGAGTCGATCTCCACCTTGCCGCCGATTTTTTCAACGTTGGTGCGGACCACGTCCATGCCCACGCCGCGCCCGCTGACGTTGGTGACAGAAGCGGCAGTGGAGAAGCCGGGCAGAAAGATGAGCTGGAGCAGTTCCCGCTCGCCCAATTGCGCGGCGCGCTCAGGCGCAATGACTCCGCGTTCAATGGCTTTCAGGCGTACCTTTTCGACGGCAATGCCGGCACCGTCGTCGGAGACTTCAATGATGACGTGGCTTCCCTCGTGGCTGGCACGCAGCTTGAGGGTTCCTTCCGGATCCTTGCCCGCGGCCTGCCGGATTTCGGGTGGTTCGATGCCGTGATCGAGCGAGTTTCTTACCGCGTGGGTGAGCGGGTCTTTGATGGCTTCCAGCAGGCTCTTGTCGAGTTCGGTGTCCTGTCCCTCCACCTGAAGACGGACCCTGCGTCCGAGCGACTGGGAGAGGTCGCGCACGATGCGCGGCATCTTGGAGAAGATGTTCGAGACCGGCTGCATGCGCGCTTTCATGACGTTTTCGCGCAGGTCTGCCGTGACCATGTCGAGGCGGCGCGACAGCAGGGTCATATTGGGGTCGGAGGCGGTGGCCTGCAACACCTGGTTGCGGGTAAGCACCAGTTCGCCGACAAGGTTCATCATGCGGTTGAGCAGAACCACATCGACGCGAAGGGTGCTTTCGGCAGCAGTGCCGGCGGCCGCACCCGTTGCCTGGGCGCGCGGGCGGGAGACATCGGTCTCCGAGTCGGCAACCGCAGATTGGGCGGCAGGCGCTGGAATTGCCTCCGCGACCGGCGTGACTAGAACTTGTTCCGGCGGCGCCTGCCGCGGCTTGGGCGCCACCGGTGGGGATAGAGCGGGGAGCGGAGAAGGCGTAACAGAAGGCGCGGACGCCGATGGCGCGCCCGTCCGCGTGCCGACTGGATGCTTTGCCTTGGCCTGGGTCCCGATCGGCTGGTCCTGGCCACTGGGGAAGCGGGCGGGAGTCTGCAACTCCTCGAGCCGCTCAATCAGCGCCGTGTCTTCGCCCTCTCCCTCGCTGGCCTCCGTCTCAATGAACTTGAGAATGGAACGCAACCCGTCCAGCAGTTGCAGAAGACCGGTAATGAGCGACCGGTCGGCGGTCAGCTTTCCATCGCGCAGCAGGCCGAGCAGATTTTCGCCGGCATGGGCCAGCTTTTCCAGCCGCTTGAATCCCAGAAACCCGGTGGTTCCCTTGATCGTATGCACGGAGCGGAAGATTTCGCCCAGCAGCGCGGCATCCTGCGGGCGAGCCTCAAGATCTGTCAGGCACCGCTCCATGCGGTCCAACCCTTCCTGGCTCTCGATCAAGAACTCCCTCGTTAATTCATCCATTGCGTCCACTTATCCGGCTAGCCGGGATCTGGAGTCCCAGGCACAGCGAGCACTTAAGGGCTTTATCGGATGAAAGGGGCCCGACTTGAGAACACAGGGGTCAGAGATCAGTGGTCAGAGATCAGGGGTCAGCGATCAGGGGCCGGCGATCGGGGGCCGGTACACCTGGATTCCGGGGCGTTCGTAATATACAGAAAGAGCGGAAATGCTTTAGCCTCAAGTCTCAGGCATTTGGGGAATGGGAAACACGATGAATGCAAAGAACCCGCCGGAACTTGAAAACCTGCTCGGACAGGCGCGGCTGGCCGCGCAACACTCCTACTCGCCGTACTCGAGTTTCAGGGTGGGCGCGGCGCTCCGGTTAACAAATGGCGAGATTGTGACCGGGACGAACGTGGAAAACATCAGCTACGGACTGACGATTTGCGCGGAGCGGTCAGCGCTGGTGCGGGCTGTGTCCCATTTCGGGCCAGAGATTCAGATTGAGGCGGTTGCCGTGGCCAATTTGAACAATGCCGCGAGCCCGCCTTGCGGCGCCTGCCGTCAAGTGCTGGCCGAGTTCATTTTGCCTTATGCGCCGGTGGTGTTCCCGGCCGCGGACGGCGTGCGCACGATGGCGTTTTCCGAGTTACTGCCAATGGCACACGAGATGAAATTGAAGTGAGCCGGGACGGTTATTTAGCGTAGAAGCGATAGCGGATGGTCCAGTGCGCGGTTTCGCCGGGCGCGATCTTGAGGTGGATGTAGGCCTCAGGACAGATGGTGGAGCGGATCGACCAGAAGTTGATCCGCGAGATAGGCTGATCGCCGGTTTGCTCGACGCCGACGCCGGTCCTGCGGTTCTCAACGATGAAATCGTAGCTGGAGGCATCTCCCGCGTAGCCGTTAACAAAGCTCGTGGAGCTTTGCCTGGATTGCAACTCGCGATCGTAGACGATCTGCGTGCCTTCGACTCTTGCGCCACTGCCAAGATCTTTTTCCGGGCGGGGCTCAAAGGGAAATCGAACGACCGTGTCGGGACCGGTGGGAACACCGTCGAGCATGTAGAAATCGTGATCGTAGACTTGTGCGTCGATGGTTTCAGTTCCGGTGTTCTTCAACTCGTGCTGGATGATCAGCACGGGATCGTGCTTATCGAGGGTCAAGGTCTTCTTGTAGACATAGGCGATGCCGACTGGCGATTTGAGTTCCTGTTTGAACGAGGCGCCGCGCGGGCTTGTATGAACAGACCACTTGCCGCCGTCAATCATTGAATAGCGCGTGGTGAACTTGTAGGGCGTGTCGTCAACTTTGCGCAGAACGCCGACGCCGATCTTGACGAAGGGTTCTCCGGGCTTTGCCTGATCGTAGCCCTGCGTGCTGTCGCCGTCGCTGGACCGGAACTCCTCGACGGGGCCGGTAATGGCGTCGTTCTGCAGCGGATCGTAGTGCGGAAACCAGACGCCGAAATAGGTGTGGCCTTTGTAGGCAAGGCAGCCGACTACACCCGACCAGTCAAAACGCTTGCCGCGGTAGTAGCCGGTGTTCGCGTCGGGCAGGTAGAGGACGGCATTCACAGTCCCGTTTGAGATGGCTGCCTTGGGATATGTGGTCTGTTCATGTGCGGGGCAGCTGCGCGCCGCTGAATCGACCGCGCCGGTTTGCGGGGCCAGCGAATTTGCGGCCGGCATGACCAGAAGCGAAAAAGTAAGAAGGGACAACGCGAAACAGCGAATGCGGACAGTTTTCAATTCGTTCATTTCCCTCAACCCAGCTTTCGGTATTCCTAGCGGATCCTGGGATAGCCCCACAGAGTCCCTTTGATAGCCGGTTCAAGACCCGAATCGCCGCGACTTTGGATTCTTCCACACTGAGACTCCCTGGTCAATGGAGAAGCACGACTCCGAAGGCCAATGCACGATCTTCCAAGAAACTGCTACGCTTGCGATAATCTCAATTGCCGGCAATTTGAGGCTTTGACTGTCATGCCCGATTCAACTGCCACTCCGCTGCATACCGTAGACCTGATTCGCAAGAAGCGGGATGGGGGCACGCTGGATGCGCACGAGATCGGCTTTCTTGCCGCCGGCGCGGCTTCCGGATCGATCCGGCTCGAGGAGCTTGCAGCGTGGCTGATGGCGGCCTGGCTGCGAGGGCTTTCACTGGATGAGACGCGCGCGCTGACGCTGGCCATGCGCGACTCGGGAGAGAAGTTCTCGCCTACGCGGCTGGGCAAGAAGGCCGTGGACAAGCACTCAACGGGCGGCGTGGGCGACAAGACAAGCTTTCTGGTTGCGCCACTTGCCGCGGCCTGCGGCGTGGCCGTGCCTATGATCAGCGGACGAGCTCTGGGGCACACCGGCGGAACGCTGGACAAGCTGGAATCGATTCCCGGATTTCGCACCGCCTTGACGCTCGCGGAATTTGAGAAAGTCCTGCAGAAATGCGGGGCATCGATTGTGAGCCAGACGCCGCGGCTGGTGCCGGCCGACCGCGTTCTCTACGAGCTGCGCGATCGCACCGCGACGGTCGAAAGCCCAGGGCTGATCTGCGCTTCGATTTTGAGCAAGAAGCTGGCGGCCGGCCTGGACGCTCTGGTGCTGGATGTGAAGACCGGCTCGGGCGCGTTCCTACGCAAACAGGAAGACGCCGAGTATCTGGCAGCGCTGATGGTGGCTACGGCGGAGGCTGCGGGCACCCGGACAGTGGCGCTGCTGACAGACATGAGCCAGCCTCTGGGCTCGGCGGCCGGGAACTGGATCGAATTGATGGAGGTTATGGAGTTGCTGCGCGGCAAGCGTCCCGCGGAGAGCGAGGACCTGCTTGAGCTTTCGCTGATATTGGCCGGATGGATGATTTACCTGGGCGACGAGGCGACCACGCCGAAGGCAGGCTATGCGCGCGCGCAGGATGTGCTGGCAAGCGGCTCGGCGCTAAAGCTTTTCCTGGAGATGGTCGGGGCGCAGGGCGGCGAGGTTTCCACTTTCGAGAATGCGCATGAGTTCCACAAGCCGGGCGCGACCGAGGCGGTGCCAGCATGGGAACGCGGCTTTGTGGCGACGATGGACACGACCGCGCTGGGCTGGGCAGTGCAGAGGACTGGGGCAGGCAGGGAGAAGGCCGGCGAGCCCGTCGATCCACACGCGGGAATCGTGTTCCGCGCGCGGCGTGGCGCATTTGTCGAGAAAGGGCAGCCGCTGGCCACTGTGTACGCCACCAATGCGTCACTGTTGGCGGAACCGGTCGGCATCCTGAGACAAGCCATTCGGTTCTCGAAGACTCCGCCGGCGCCGGTCGACCTGGTGGGCCGTATCCTTACCCGCGAATCGGCGGAAGAATACCTGCGCAATGCTGTAAGGTAGTTTTCAGAGAACAGGGGTCAGAAAACAAAGATCAGGGGGGGCGGGCGGCATCTGACCGTTTTCAAATTTGCATTGCAGGAGAGAAACGCTCGAAGCGAGGTCAAAGCTAGTTTCTGTTTTCTCGCTAACGCCAGCGAAGACGTTTCATCTCTGATCCCTGATTTTTCAGGAGGCGCCGCTTTGGTTCGATTCACGGGAGTGCTGGGAATTCTATCTGTGCTGCTGGCAGCGTGGCTGGGGTCAACCAATCGCAGACAGATCCGCTGGCGCACCATCGCCTGGGGGCTCGGTCTGCAGGTCACCTTCGCGTTCCTTGTGCTGCGCTTCGACTACGGCCAGCGCCTAATGAGTTGGGCAGGCGGCGTGGTCACCAATATGCTGGCTGCCACCGTCGCGGGCACGAGAGTTCTTTTTGGCCAGCTCGGGCTGCCCAACTCAGGAGCGTTCGGCAATCTGCTTCCGCCCAACTCGGGTTCCATCTTCGCCTTCCAGGTGTTGCCGACCATCATCTTCATCTCCGCATTCTTCGCGGTGCTCTATCACATCGGGGCGATGCAGATCATCATTCGCGGCATGGCGTGGGTAATGCTGAAGACGATGCGCATTTCGGGCGCGGAGAGCATGAACGTGGCGGCCAGCATCTTCATGGGCCAGACCGAGGCGCCGCTCACTATCCGGCCTTTTCTTTCGAAGGCCACGCGCAGCGAATTGATGGTGATCATGACCAGCGGCATGGCGCACGTTTCAGGCGGCATCATGGCCATGTATATTTCGCAGGGCGTGGAGGCGCGGCATCTGCTCTCGGCGGTGATCATGACTTCGCCGGGGACGATTCTGATAGCGAAGATGCTGGTGCCGGAGACCGAAGTTCCCGCGACCGAGGGCAGGGTCGTGATTCCCAAGGACGAGTTGCACGCCGATGAGAATTTGATTGGCGCGATTGCGCGCGGCACCATCGACGGCGGCAAGCTGGCAATGAACGTGGCCATCATGCTGATCAGTTTTCTGGCGCTGGTGGCGCTGCTGGACAGCCTGCTGGGTTGGGTGCATGGCGGAGTGCCATGGATTCCTGGTTCGCTGGGCCAGATTCTCGGCTACCTGTTTGCGCCGGTGGCGTGGCTTATCGGCGTGCCGTGGCACGACTGCATGGCCATCGGCAACCTGCTGGGGACGCGCATGGCGCTGAACGAAGTGATCGCCTACATTGCGCTGGGAGCACAGAAAGCTACGCTGGCGCCGCGTTCGTTTACGATTGCGACGTTTGCGTTGTGCGGGTTTGCGAATCTCGGATCGATCGGCATGCAAATTGGCGGGATTGGCGCGCTGGTTCCGGAGAGGCGCAACGACCTGGCGAAGCTGGGCGTGCGGGCGATGCTTGCGGGGACGATGGCGAATTTGATCTCGGCATCGATTGCCGGGATGTTTTTGGGGTGAGCGCGGGCGATGCAGCGGAGATGGACACGCCCGGTTGCAACTCTGATACTGCTTGCCACCGCAGTTGCCGGTGAAGCGCAGCACTCGTTTCTCGGTTTCGACAGGAACGATTATCCCGGAGACGCCGCTCTTGCGGGTTTGCACAAGAGCTTTCGCTATACGAGCTACTGGCTGAACAATCCGCCGGGAGAGCAGCGGAACAGTTGGGTGGGCAAGCGCGCGCTGCTGAAGCGGAACGGCTTCGGGTTTCTGGTCCTGTTCAACGGGCGATTGGATGCGGAGTTGAAGGGCGGGGACGCAGCAGCATTCGGGAGCGGGGATGGGAAGGCCGCCGTGGCCGCCGCGGCACATGAGGGTTTTCCGGCGAACGTGATTATCTTTCTGGACCAGGAAGAGGGCGGACGGCTGCTGCCGGAACAGGCCGCCTATCTGTTTGCGTGGGTGGATGCGGTGCGCGACGGCGGGGCGCGGGCGGGGGTTTACTGCTCGGGCATCGACGTGCCGGAAGGAAGCGGCACCATCAGCACGGCGCGGGATATTGCCGAACGGGACAACGCGCGGACAAAAGACTCTTCCCATAGCACGGGTGCGAGGCGCGAGCGGCTGCGGCTTTGGGTTGCGAACGACCAATGCCCGCCTTCGCCGGGATGCACGCTTCGCACGCCTTCTTTGAGCGGGTTGACGGCACCGTCCCTTGCGGATCGAGTTGCGGTTTGGCAGTATGCGCAGTCGCCGCGGCGGGCGCAGTTCAGCGCGGGATGCCCGGCAAACCAGGCGCCCGATGGAAAGTGTTACGCGCCAGGGCTCGCGCAAAGCGCGGATACATTTGTGGATCTGGATGCGGCGGATTCGGCCGATCCGTCGGAGGGGCCTTGAGCAGGGGTGCCGGATTCAGAGGCAATCACGCGCGCAGGCGCCGCATGCGATAGAGGAGCGTGAGGGCTGTGACGGAGCCGCAGGTGAGCAGGCTGGCTGCCATGCCGAGAATGAGCGAGAGGTCCTGCTGGTAGAGGCCGTGGACGATGCCGATGGCCTGCAGAACGCTGAAGCCGCCGAAGGTGATGAGCGAAATACCTTCGTCGGTTTTCTTGCGCCAGACGGCAATGATTTGCGGGACGAAGAGCAGGGCGTTGCAGCCAAGGCCCAGTCCGAAGATGATGGAGAAGATTTGCTTCATGCGGTGAGGCCCTCCTTGCCGAATCTCGCTGCGTTGCGCGCCTTTGCCCTGGCCGCTTCTTCTTCGCGGCTGCGTGGAGGGGCGTTGGTTTCGAGCGAGCTGAGGAGGCGGGCTGAGACTGCGGCGATCTCGTCGACTGCCTGGTTGAATGCGGGCTCGTTGGCCTTTGAAGGCTTGTTAAAGCCGCTGACTTTGCGCACGAACTGGAGCGAGGCGGCACGAATTTCCTCGTCCGTTACGGGAGGATCGAAGTTGAAGAGCATTTTGATATTGCGGCACATCGCTGAGGCCTCCATTGTTATTCTCGCGCATCGCCGGCGAATGCTCGAATACTAAATCGACGGCAATCAATGCGTCCGCCGTCACAATTCCGAGGATCGAGGCTTTGTTATCCTGTCTGGCGTGCAATACGATCGTCTCACTTACCCCGCTTACGACGCGCCATTGATCGAGGCATATGGCGGAACCTTTGAAGCCGTCTATGTCATCCTGCATCCGTTTGTCAGTATGCCCGACGATCTTGCCTGGAAGGCGACGAAGCAGTATCCCGGCGACGAGCAGATTCTGGATGCTGGCGCGAAATGCACCTGGGCCGAAGCCGCCGGCAAAACAGGTCTCGGCACGTGCGCGAAAATGAACCAGGCGCTGCTGACTTCAATCGGATCGATTAACGAAGATCTGCGCGATTACGCGGCCAGCGGCACACTCAAGCGCTTTCTTGAATCCGAGTCCATATGGATGCCGGGAGAAGGCAGATTCGAACCATTGCTGCAAATGGATTTCCTCGATGCGTTCGAAGCCGCCGGACGAGGAGAGTTGATCTTCGTACCCGAATTTCCAGGCGTCGATCCGGCGCAACGACTCAATGTGCAGAGCCTGATGAACCGCGAAGAACCGTTTCCTTCTCGCGGAACTCTGGCGGCGCTTGACGAATCCTTTCTGCTGACGGTGGATTGGGACAGTTTCTTCACGCTATTCTATGGACCTCGCAAGTTTGTCGACGATGTGGTCCGCCGAAATAATCTGGAAGGCTTCTTCGCAACTCCGACGACCGAACACACATGGTTCAACTATTCCTATGGTTGCTCGGCGGTAACCATCTACCCCGATAGCTGGGTTGTTGGCTGAAAATCCGGGTATCGGTGAAATCTGAGAAAATGCCCCTTATGGTTCTCGTTCGTCTCATGAGAAGATATTGAAATGAAACGCTTACCGCTTCTACGTCTCTTTGTTGCCTACGGGATGGGAATGCTTTGCTTGGCGGAATCCTTCAATCCGAATTTCTTGCGAGCGAATATCGCGTCCTTGAACCCATTCGTTCACCTCTTCGTCGCTCTATTCGGGGTAGCTTGGCTCATTCAGGCAGCTTTCCTTCACAGGCAGCTTAGGAATCAATGAAGCTGAATACATTCACCAAAGTCCTGTTCCAACTGACGGCTGAGCCCCATCCAACTTCTGCACAAGTGGAAGCGATCGAATTGTTGACGCTGCTGATCGAGCGCTACAAGGAAGAGAACTATTCTCTCCCCAAGGCATCACCGACTGACGTGCTCCGGTTTCTGCTCTCGCACCACGGCTTGAAACAGCGCGATCTGGCCAAGGACCTGGGAGGCGAGAGTGTGGTCTCCGAGGTGCTGTCTGGCAAGCGAAAGCTAAACGCGGCTCACATTGAACAGCTCAGCAACCAATTCCGTGTTTCGCCTGCCGTCTTCTTCCCTTCCCTCTGACGGCTGCGCCTGTAGAATGCGAAAGAGCGGGCCGTCAGGTTTCGATATGACTTACTACGATCAAGTGACTGAAGCGGCAGAGCTGCTGCGCGGCAGGCTGGGTTCGCTTGCTCCGCGTGTCGGCATCGTGCTGGGCTCGGGACTGGGAGCGGTGGCCGATGCCGTCGCCAAGCCGGCCGTTGTTCCGTACGGGGAGATTCCGCATTTTCCGCAATCGACGGTAGAGGGGCACTCGGGACGCATCGTTGCCGGGTTGCTGGGCGGGGTGCCGGTTGCCGTAATGCAGGGACGGGTGCATTCCTACGAGGGCTATACGCCGCAGCAGGTGACCTTTCCGATGCGGGTGCTGGGCACGCTTGGGGTGCGGGCCGTGGTGCTGACCAATGCGGCGGGCGGCATCCAGGAGGGCTACCACGTGGGACAGCTTGTGGCGTTGGCCGACCACATCAACCAGATGGGCTGGAACCCGCTGACGGGGCCGAATGAGCCGCGCTTTGCAATGCGCAAGGGCGCGGGGCTGCGGTTCTTTGACATGACGGAGGCGTATTCCATTCGGCTGCGGGCGCTGGCAAAAGAGGCCGCCAAGGAAGAGGGGTTTGCCCTCGACGAGGGGGTCTACCTGGCGACGCCGGGGCCGAGCTTCGAGACGCCCGCCGAGATTCGCGCCTTTCGCACATTGGGAGCAACGCTGGTGGGGATGTCCACGGTGCCTGAGACGATTGTGGCGCGGCACATGGGCATCGAGGTGTTGGGCATCTCGTGTGTTACCAACCTGGCGGCCGGGCTGGGCGCAACGCTGCTGAGCCACGAAGAGGTGGCAGAGACAGGCAGACAGGTGGAACGCCGGTTGGCCGGATTGCTTGAGCGGCTGGCTCCGAAGATCGCGGCGATGATAGATACAGAAGCATGAACGAGGCCGGCAACGAAACTGCCGAGGAGACGCCGCGCCTGCCGTTTCCGCCGGTGGTGCTGGGCATTGCCGGTTGCTCGGGTTCAGGAAAGACCACGCTGGCGGCAGAGTTGGCGCACGCGCTGGGCGGAATCCATTTCCATCTCGACAACTATTACCGCGATCTGGGCCACATGCCGCATAGCGAGCGGATCAAGCAGAATTTTGACGACCCGGCGATGATCGAGAGCCCGCTGCTGGCGGCGCACGTTGCCGCATTGGCGCGGGGCGAGCCTATCGAACGGCCAATCTACGACTTCTCTACGTACACCCGCGTACCGGAGCGCAGGGAGCAGATGACCGCGGGAGGGTTTCTGGTGGTGGAAGGCTTGTTCGCACTCTATTACCCGGAACTGCTGCCGCTCTACAGTTTGCGGGTATATATGGATACGCCTGACGAGCTTTGCTTTGAGCGACGCCTGAAACGGGACACGGAGGAGCGCGGGCGAACGCCGGAGTCGGTGCGGCGGCAGTACGAGGCCACGGTGCGGCCGGCGTGCATGGCGTTTGTGCGGCCGTCGGCGGTGAATGCGGATCTGCAAGTGGATGGAACCGGGGCGCTGGACTGGAAGGTGGAGCGGGTGCTGACGGAGTTGCGCTTGCGGGGATTGCTGCTGGGGGTGGAGTAGCGTCGCTAGTTTTCGAGTGAGTGCCGGCTACGCGCAGGATTGTGTTTGGAAAAAGCCGGGCCGCTTAGCGGCCCGGCTTTTTCGCGATCGGCCGGAAGGGTTATTTTCCTGTTGCGGGCAGCTTCGCGGGCGCTTCCTGCGCCATACGCTCGTGCGAAGCAGCAAGCTGCCGGCTGTTAGCTGCAAGTGCATCGAATGTTTCAACGAAGTACTCGCAATGACCGATGGTGGCGGTCCGATTCTTGTCGTTGGAAACAACCGGATTCGCCTTGTATGCGGCAATCATCTTCTCGTGCTCCTGAGCCTCGGCTTGATATTCGAGGGCCTTGGCCTGGAAGTACTGGGCGATGCGTTCATGATCCGCGGATGTTTTGGCGGTGGCGATCAGGGTGTTGAGCTGTTGGTTGCTCAGCTTCTCAGGGCTCTGCTGGGCTTGCGAGGTGGAGGCGAAGAATACGAGGGCGAGAACTGCGGAGGAAAGAAAAACGATTGTGCGCTTCATGGAAATCTCCTTATTCAGTGTTAAGAATGCGGGTCAAAGATCGAGCCTCAAGGATTCAACAAAAACCTTGAGACTGCTTCATTTGCCTGAACGTAAGGAGGATTAGATCCGGAAGACCTGGAAGAGAATGTAGCGGGGCGGAGCGGCTGACTCTGAATCTGTGCGGTAAGAGGCAGCGAACAAAGGTAGAGCCACAGCCAGCGGTTGCGCGGCCGGAATGAATTGCAGTGTTCTTCCGGCGGCTGACTTTGCCCCCGTTGCCGGTTGTGCAAACCCCTGCGACAGACGATCGCTGCAACAATTCTGCGCACAGCCGTTGCTTGAGATTTGCGGGGACATTCCGCAGTCGGCGCCCATCTGACTCGACGACATGTGGCTCATTGCCATGCCGCAATCGGGGGCGCAACCATTGCCTGCCGACGCGCCCACGGCGCATGGCAGTCCAGCAAGAGCCGGTTGAGCCGCAAGCACCGCAACGACGGCAAGGGCGACGATTTGGAAGAGCTTCTTCATCAGCTTCATGAAGAGAATCGCAGGCTTGAGCGCGTTGGTCTGTGCGCTAGATCACGTACCGCTACTGGCGCACAGGCAGGCCCGGCTGGATGGAGAGTAAAACTGGAGTTATTGCTTTGCTGCTGTCAGTGCCTCGACGGGCAGCAGCATGTCTTCCTTGCACGTCGCCAGGTTAGTGGCGGCGGCCCTTTGAGAGATGCCAGAGCGTGTGCGCCTATGGCCGTCACCGATAAGAAGCTTGCGGAACTTGGGGACCAAGGCGAGGACTGGGAGCGGTTTCTCCGGCCCTTGCGACGTCCCGCGCATAAACCTTGTATCCATTCCTTCCGCCCGCCTTTGCAAGGTACATCGCCGCGTCCGCGCACTTAACCAGCCCATCGATGTCCGTGCCTCCATCTGGAAAAGTAGCAACTCCCACGCTGACGGTGATGTCAGCGCACTCAGTCCCGAAGCGGAAAGGCGTGGAGACAGCAGCAAGAATCTTCGCAGCGATGGTCTCGGCTTCCGCTGGAATGCGGAGATCGGGCAAAAGCACGATGAACTCGTCTCCACCGATCCGTGCCACAGTATCGGTCGATCGCACCGAATCGCACATGCGCCTGGCCAATTCGCAAAGCAGGCCGTCGCCTGCCTGGTGGCCCAGGGCGTCGTTGACCTCCTTGAACCGGTCCACATCCACCAGGAGCAGGCCGAGACAGGCCTCAAATCTCCGGGCACGGGCGATTGCCATGTGAAGGCGGTCGTTCAGCAGGATGCGGTTGGGCAGATTGGTGAGGGCATCGTGTTCCGACAAATGCCGCAACCGCTCTCTGCTGTCGCGAAGCGCGACGGTCCTTTGTTCTACCTGGTGGCGCAGGACCATGATCCAGGTCATGGCGGCAATGACCAAAATCCCTACGATCGCGAAGGCGCTCAGCGCGTGTTGAGGAGTCCACCAGGAAGGGGTGCGCAATACCGCGACATCGCCGGCGTTGCGCAGCAGAACGTGCACCGACCCCGGCCGGACGGCGCCTTCGCCAAGATTTGTATTGATTGAGTCGAACTGGACACTGCAGATTCCAGTGAGGCGCAGAATACTGCCGACTTTCCACGGAAGCATTCCGGGCCCAACGGCATCCTTGGGCAGAATGGCGGAAAGGATGAACTCCCCCGAATGCAACATGAGCGTAGGATTTCCGGCCGCAAGATCCTGACCGATCAACTCGCCGTCGAGCCGGACCAACTGACCGTCATTGTTGCCATGGAGCGCCTGGCCGGAAGTGGTAAGGCCGGGCAGAGGGGGCGGCGCTCCGCTGCCGGACAAGAGGAAGCTCGCGTCTTCCAATGTGGGCTTATAGGCGCTGATGGCCGGAAAGCCGATGACATCGACAAGATCGCCTATCCTGGCCTGGGTTTCCTGCGCGGTCTGCATGCAGAGTCCGTCGACGCCGCTCTGGATACATAATGTGCTGCCCGGCCATAGCAGGGTTACTGTGCCTTGAACATGAACCCGGTGAGCCATCTGCTGCCCGGGCATAAAACTCAGAAGGCGAGCGAGCGAGAGAATGGGCGTCGCAAAGGGATCGCCGGACGCCTTCTGCATCACTTTGACTTCGCCAATCGCGGGGAAAAAGAGGCGCGTGCCTACCATTTGCCGTCTCTGATTGAAAACCGGCCCGGCGTTGCCTCTGATCCGCACCAAAGCATCGATGAGGGACTTGTAATCGACGCCCATCTCGCGGAGCGTGGTGGCGCTAACCGGTCCGCCGGTGGTTTCAACGTCAAGGGTTACGTTTTTGGGCTCGATGTGCACCGCGTGGACGATCCCCTCGACCTCGGCCCATTGGCCCTCCATAGGTCCGGAAAGCAACTGTTCCACAGTTACTCTTGGAGCGCTCTGGGGAAGGTGCGACTGGCCCACAATCTGCAATGTCGCCTGGTCGACAATCGGAGCGTAATCTCCCGGCCCGCTGATTCCAACGACGTCGACCAAGGTGCCAGGCCGCAAGGGAAGGATGGGCCGCGGGGGAATCCGGACGAAGATAGCTCCCGACGAGTCGTGAACGAAGACCGCGCCATGCCTGGAGTCGATGAACGGGTCGTAATAGGTCACGACCGCGCGGAGATGAACGGGGTATGCACGGATAGCCTGGTCGTATGGAAGGCTATGAGCCTCGCGCGCAAAGTGCAGAGTGCGCAACGGTTGCTGCGAGACTTGCGCGCCTTTACAGGCAACCGCGGCAAACATGAAGCCCAACGCGAAATAAGCCGAGACCCGAAACGGATTTCGCACTCAGCCCCCTTTTTGAGACACTAGCCGGCGTGCCGAAGCCGAGGCATCCCTTCTCCAGAGAGGAAAGAAATTTCTCTCCAAAGAGAGGCTATCGGCATCTTAAGGCCAAAACTTCATTAGACACCTTTCTTAGGGTCTTTGCAGCGTGCAAAACCGGGGCTGCGCCGGGAAGCAGAGTTTTTCTATCCTGTTGGCTCCGAGGGGGATCTCAAGCCGCTTCTTCATCCCGCCGTTCGTCGGCAACCAACCCTACTTCGCGGGGGTCAGAGCCTCGACCGGCAGCAGCATGTCTTCCTTGCGCATCACCAGGTTGGTGGCGTTGAGAGTGGCCAGTTCGAAGCCGTGGCCGTGGGTGATGGCGTCGGTGGGGCAGGCCTCAACGCAGTAGCCGCAGAAGATGCAGCGGTTGTAGTCGATGTTGTAGACCTTGGCGTAACGCTCGGAGGAAGAGATGCGGACTTCCTCGGTGTTTTCGGCGGCCTCGATGAAAATGCAGTTGGCAGGGCACGCCGCTGCGCACAAAAAGCAGGCTACGCACTTTTCAAGGCCATCCTCGTCGCGCTGCAGCACGTGCGCGCCGCGATAACGCTGCTCAAGAACGGCTCCGCGCAAAGGGCCTTTGCCGTCAGGATAGTTCTCCACCTGCGAGGGTTCAAGCATCTCCCCGAAGGTGATGCTCATGCCTTTGGCGATGGCGGCGACGTTACGCACGATCGACATGAGGCTAGTATACGATGGGTGCCGAGAGAGACTCACGACGAGAATTCGGACGTGGGCTGTCTTATTGATGGGATTGGGCTTGGGAACGGTTCCGGCCCAGTTGCAAGCGCAGAGCCAGACGACGCCACCGTGATTGTGGCCGATACCGAAAACGTGAAATCGCGTACCGCAGACGGCCCGCTCAAGTTGGCCGCAATGCGCGAGACGCGGCCGACTCGCTGGGTGCGCAACCTCGTTGCCCGACGCGGATGCGCTGCGGGATTCTACATCTTCGGATGGTCCTCCTTCTTTTGCTGAGGACCTTGCCGTTGCTGCGGTTGCGGGGCCGCCTGCCGCTGTTGCGGTTGCGGGGCGGCCTGCCGCTGTTGCTGTTGTGGGGGCGCCTGGCGCTGTTGTTGCGGAGCAGCCTGGCGCTGCTGCTGTTGCTGCGGGGCCGGCTGGCGCTGCTGTTGTTGTGGAGGCGGCTGGCGCATTTCCGGTTGAGGTGCCTGCTGACGCTGCATTTGCTGCTGCGGTACGGCAGCCTGGCGCTGCTGTTGTTGCGGAGCCGGCTGGCGCTGCTGTTGCTGCTGTGGATTTGCCTGACGCTGTTGTTGTGGTAGTTCCTGGCGCTGTTGCGGTTGAGGATATGCGCGGGATTGCTGTTGTTGCGGGGCCGGCTGGCGCTGCTGTTCTTGCGGAATCATCTGACGCTGCTGTTGCTGCTGTGAATTTGCCTGCCGTGGCTGTTGAGGAGCGTCCTGCCGCTGCTGCTGTTGGGGATATGCCCGGGATTGCTGCTGTTGGGGAGCCTGCTGGCGCTGCTGTTGTTGTTGCGGAGCCGCTTGACGCTGCTGGAGCTGCGGCGCCGCCTCATTGCGCACCGGAGCTGCCGCCGGGACTCTCACGTTGCGATCGGCTGCCAGCGGCCGGTCTATGGCCACGCTGGCCGGACGTCCATGGTTGACGTTGGCAAACTGTTCCCTGTTGGCGCCGGCAGAGCGCTCGTTCTGCATCTGCGCTGCCATGGGTGAAGCGTGCTGCTCACGTATTGCAGACAGTTCGGCGGGTCTGGCTCGCACCTGGATTCCGCCCGAGCCGCCATTGAAACTCACGCGGGCGCCGCCACGGTCATTGCCGCCAACAGGGCGGTTGTAGACGTTGTGCACATAGGAGACGTTGATGTTATTGACCGAGCGGTTGTAGTTGAAGTGTCCGCCACCCCAGTAACCACCCTCGTAGCCGAAGCCTATGTAGCCAAAACCGTAGTCGATGCCGCCGTAGTAGCCGATGTGCCTGCCCCAGTAGCCGCGGTAAAAGCCATAGCGGTTATGCCGGAAGCCCCAGTAGCCGGGGGTCCAGAGCGCGCCCTCGTAGGGAGGCTCAACCCAGGCGCCGGGCACCCAGTAATAGCCCTGCGGTGACCAGGCCCAGTAGCCGGGAGTCCAGATGTAGTCTTCGCCGGGATCCTGCGGCTGGTCGTAGTAAGGCAAGGGCGGAGGCGGCTCGGAAGCGTAGGCTACCGGCTGCAGTCCATATCCCGGATCGTCCGAAGACTGGTCAGACGACTGGTAGGAGCCGTTGCCCTGGTCCGGCGGGGGCGGACTCTGCTGGTAGCTGGGAGCAGCCGCGGCTGCGTATTGGGGAGCGCCGGAGCTGTTTGAATCTGGGGCAAAGTTGGCCGCGGCGGGGTCCCCGGACTGGTCCTGCGCGCCGGCCGAATTGGTATTGGCGGCGACCTCGTTTTGACCCTGAGGGCATCCGGTGACGCAAAGCACAACCGACATTGCCAACAGCGATAACAATCCAAATCTTGGAAGATAGCTCATTTCACGCTCCGTTCGACTTGGATGCTATGCGTGGAGAGCGGAGCAATACAGGCCAATACTGACCATTGCCGGACGAATGAGGGGTGCGGGGCGGGGCAGACTGGCCGTGATTGGGCGGGGGGCATCGTCACGGGCCGGCGGCGCAGTAACCGCGCTCCCGAGTTTTTGCCGGATCGGTGTCAAACTCTACGAATTCAAAACGGTTGACGTGCCCAGCGATGAGAAGCGCCCTTCTCACGGCGCAGATTCGCCTGACGCGCCGGATTTCAACGAACTCCCATAGGGGCAGAATCAGCCGCAACGCTAAGGAGAGTTCTCCGGTTGACCTGGGCCGGCCGCGAGGTCTGCCGCTGCTGCACCTGCGAGGAAGAAGGCAAAGTCGGTCTAACATTCCGGTCGGCCTCGATCGGGAAATTGATGAACAGATTCGCTGGCTGAATGCCTTTGGCGGACGCAAACTGACTTTGATTAAAGCAATAGCTGAGCTCATGATCGAGTTGGGTGTTCATCCGGGGGGCGTAGGGTTCGCGACCTGCTGCCACTTCCGCGGGTCTGGGCCGAATCTGAACGCCGTCTGTGCCGCCATTGAAGCTGGGGAGGGAGACCTTGGCGGCACTGTCGCCGGCATCATAGCTGTACAAGTGCTGTTCAATGGCTTGGTCCACGTTGTTGTACACGCGGTTGTAGTTGAAGTGTCCGCCCTGCCAATAGCCGCCCTCGTAGCCGAGCCCTGAGTAGCCGAAACCGTAGTTGATGCCGCCATAGTAACCAATGTGCAAACCCCAATGGCCGGGATAGAACCGATAGTGGCCGCTGGAAAAGACCCAGTAGCCGGGGGTCCAGAGCGCATCCTCATAAGGCGGCTCGACCCAAGCGCCCGGAACCCAATAAAATCCCGCCTTCGTCCAGGCCCAATAGCCGGGAGTCCAGATATAGCCTTCACCGGGGACCGGAGGCTGGACGTATTCAGGCAAGGGCGGAGGAGGCTCGGAAGCGGTGTATGCCGGCTTCCCCTGATAGGGCGAATCATCCGGAGCCTGACCATGCGGGCCAGCAGCGCCCCGACGTTCAGGAAGCCCGGACCTGGACGCCGGCGCGGTTGTGTAGGAAGCGGGGGCCAGGTTGGCAGCCGCTGGGTCCGACACCTGGTCTTGCGCGTCGTGCTTGTCTGCACTGACTGCGGTCCGATACTGATTGTTCTGGCAACCGACTGTCGCAAGCACCGCTGCAAAAGCAAGCAGGCGCAAATCTACCGAGTAGTGGAGGATCTCTTTCATTTGGGGAAACTCCCGCAGACTTTGATGCGGTCTGGAGGAAACATGTTGGCTTCGACCCTTTGTGAATTTTTTATTCGATCGCTCTCAATGGTGAGCGCGGGGCGGGGCGGACTGGCCATGGTTGTTGGCGGGGGGCGTGGTCACGGGCTTTCGCTCCGGGATCGGCTTGATCAGCTGGAGGCAGAGCGGCGAGTCCTGCCCGCGCTGGAGGTCCGGAACGGCGTCCTGGCCCCGGCAGAGGCGCAACTCCATGGCGTCGGCATCCTTGCCGACAAGTTGAAGCGACCGCTCGAGGTGGCTGAAGGGGTCCAGGTCGTAGCGGAAGACAACATCGTTGGACGGCTTCTTGTTGTCGTAGTCGAAGTGGCTCCAGGTGGCGATGAATTCGCGGCCATTGGGTTCGGCAATGCCGGCGTAGACCTGCGTCCACTCGACACCGGGGGGCGTGTTGGCGCTCCACAACGGCGCTCCGCGGCCACCGCGAATCCAGCGTGCGGTCCATCGGTGTTGGGTGACGTCGTAGTAAAAGGCGGTGAAGTAGGTATTCGCCGCGCAGTCGCGGCAGTTGTCGTAGACGGCGGCCAGTTCCTCGGGCGCGCTGTCGGCGAAGCGCATCCAGTCGAGCCAGCGCAGATTCGCGCCGGAGATGAGCGGCTCGACGATGTGATTGGTGAGCGAAACGCTCCACACGCTGAAGGTATCGGCGTTGGGGGCTGACTGCGGAGTGGCGCGATTGGAAGTGACGACCAGGGCGGCATCGTATTCGACAGCAATCTCGCGAATGGCGGTCCAATCCTGGACGGCGAGCGAGCGCGTGACCCAGACGACGACATCCTGATCCTTGGGGGAGTGGAAGTCGACCCAGCGGAAGTTGTCGGGGGCTTGCTGGGCGGAGAGGGGAAGCGCGGCGGCCAGCAGGATTGAGGTTAAAGCAAGACTCCGCAGGGCGACTCCGCAACGCATGAGTCTAGGTATAGCAGACGGCGCGGTAATGCCGGGCCCCCGCCAAATCGCCCAGGCAACCGACCATGTGCGGGCTAGCGGGGTGCGGTCGCTGCGCACTCGTTTGCCGTTCCCCAGGCAGACTTACTGTGGGGGGTACCCCCCCCTGCTTTGGAGGAAATTCGTCATCCTGTTGAGGATAGGGGGGCGTCGTTGTAAATTCTTCCTCTGATTGAACTTGGAGGCAAAATAGGCTTAACAAAGGGGTTATGGGCTGCTTTTCGATTTGAATCTGTGGACTTCGGACGGATTGGTTTTGAAAGAAGCCATGCTTTGATTGTGCGCCGATTGGGGGTAACTCTCTGCAAAGCTGCAAAAAGAGTGGCTCTTTGCCGGTGGATTGCGGGAGATTTCATAAGGATTCTGACCATCAGGAAGGGCTTGGGCAGGGAGATTCCCAGGTATTCCGCCGCAGGCGGATGCGATGTGAGCCCGGCGGACCTGTCCCTGGGGTCCACGGACCTGAGAACCGGCAGGGGCAGGAAAATAGGCTTGCATAATATTACACCTTATGGTGTAATGTCTTCATGGATCAGCTGACCGATGTACTGACGGCCATTTCTCACCCGACCCGGCGCGCAATTATTGGGCAACTGGCGAATGGGCCGGCTCGATTCCTGGATGTCGCAAAGCCGTTCGACACGGCTTTGAACGCGGTGACGAAACACCTGAAGCTGCTGGAAAGAGCCGGACTAATTGAACGCAGGAAACAGGGGCGCGAGGTGATCATCTCGTTTCGAGGCGAACCGCTTCGCGAGGTAGCGGGATGGGTACATGAGTACGAGCGGTTCTGGAACGAGCGGCTCGACAAGTTTGAGCAGTATTTCAACGAGAAGAAACAGAACAACGAGAAAAAGGAGAAGAAGCGATGAATGACCCAAAGAAGACCATTGAAGTCAAGGTGGAACGGACAATCCCAGCGCCTCTCGCCGAGGTGTTCGATGCGTGGCTGAATCCAAAGGTTCCCGGCAATCCGTGGAATATGGCAGAGAAGCTGCTCCTGAATCCGCATGTAGACGGGTTCTTTTACTGGAAGATCAAGGACACTCCGCATTACGGGAGATTCACGGAGGTAGAGCGGCCGGCCCGGATTGAGCATACCTGGATGTCGCCGAGTACCTCTGGCCTGGAATCGACGGTGACGTTGACCTTTGAGAAACAGGGAGAGGACACTCGCATGACGCTGGTGCATTCCGGCCTTCCCGATACGGACGGCGGAAGATCGCACGACAAAGGGTGGAACTACTTCCTGGATCTTTTCCCGAAGCAATTTGCGGATGCCTCGCGCATGGAGAAGTGATACGGGCCGGCGCAAGGAAACTCTCTCAGCCTGATAAGGCTCTGCGAAACAAAGGAGGAACGATGTCAGCGAATGAAAGCAAGAAGGACTTTCGCGATCCAACTGCATTGAAGAGGGCTCCGAAGGCGGCTGTCGACGGTGCGGCTGGAATGATTCTGTCTTACGCCGATGTGGCCGGCACGCCTGAGCAGGCGTTCCGCGCTCTTACCACGGATGAAGTGGAGAGGTGGTGGAAATTTCCGGGTGTTTATCACCAGAAGGACTTCAAGGCTGACCTCACTGTCTGCGGAAGGTGGAGCGTCACCGTGGTTTTGGAAAACGGCCCGGAGGTAAAGTCCTGGGGAGAATTCTGCGAACTGGATCGCCCGAACAGGATTGTGATGACCCGGAGATTCGCTGGTCATCCGGGACTTGGAGAACGCGAAACGACCATTGCCTATCGGTTCGAACCATCTCCTCACGGAACCCTGGTTACAGTTCGCGATGAGGGATTTATCGGGCGCAAGGAAGCCTGCTATGGGAACGCCGAGATTTGGGAAAAGGTTTTGGGTTGGCTCGACGGGTATCTCGGCTCGAAGCAGGCAGGCGGGTAACAACCTACGAAGGGTCATCTAACTTGAGCGCGAATGAGGCGCGAGACAAGGAGCGATCATGGCAAAGGTAATTTTTGGAAATCATTCGTCGGTGATTGTGCCGCGGCAGGACCGGGACGGCATTCGCAAATTTTATTGCGATGTGCTCGGCGGCAAGATCACAAATGCGCAGGACGAGAGGGACTTTCTTCGCCTGGGAGAGAGCTTTTATATCGCGTTTCTCTACGGAGATGTCCCTGATGAGAGCGAGTTTCTGCGGACGGCACGATCGGTCTGGCTGGAGATCAAGTCAGATAATGTGGAAGAGATGCGGCGGAAGATTCTCGAGTCTGGCCTGGCGAGGAAGCTTGAGATGCCGGACCCCCATCTTTATTTTCAGACGCCGGGGGGACAAGTCTTGCGGCTGGTTGGGATCGACGAGGATCTCTCGTTTTATGAGGGCGCCGAAGCAGGGCCGGACGTGGCGAAGGTGAAAGAGGCGCTGACGAAGGAAAGTATGAGTTAGCGAGTTGCGGGATGAAGAAGCAGGTTGTGAGGGTTTGCTGGGTCCCCCAGGCCCGGATTTTCGGACCTGGGAAACCACAAATAAATTCGGAATATTCACAACCGGAGGTCTACAGGGTGATGACGACCTTCCCTATCTGCTGATTGCTTTCGAGATACTTGTAGGCTTCCACGGTTTGATCAAAGGGGAAGGTCCGTGCGATTTCCGGCTTGAAAGATCCATTCGCCAGGCGGTCGTAGATATACTTCTTCATGGTTTCCCACTCCGGAGTGCCTAGCAATTCGCCGAAGGTGTAGCCGAACATGCCGATGCTTCGGCCAAAGACAGCCATGGGGAAGGGCGTGGGCTCGCCTGAGAGCATGCCGTACAGGAAGATCGTGCCACCGTTGGCCGTGGCCTGAGCGAGCTTGTTGATGTAGTCGCCGCCTACCGGATCGAAGACGATGCGCGCACCCTTGCCGCCGGTGATCGCCTGCACCCGCGCCACCAGGTCCTCCACTTCCGTAACGATGACGTGGTCGGCGCCAAGGGCCATGAGCTGATCCTTTTTGGCGGAAGTACGGGTGGCCGCGATGGAGATACCACCCTGTGCCTTGACTATCTGGATGGCCGCGAGCCCGACCGACGAGCTGGCTGCGGTGATGATCACGAAGTCGCCGCCCTTTACTTTACCGAACGGCACTAGCGCACCGTAAGCCGTGCAGTACTGCATCCACACGGCCGCGCCCTCAATCGCAGACAAGGAGTCTGGAACGGCTGCGAGAACCCTGGCCGGAACTATCGCCTCCTGCGCAAGCACCGGGTACTGGTTCATTGAAAAACCAGGGATGGTGCCAAAGCGCTTGCCGACCAGAGTGGGATCGACCTGGGGACCAACGGCTGTAACTTTTCCCAGCGCCTCATATCCGAGGCCGGAGGGCAGGTTTACTTTTTCCATGTAGAACCCACGATAGTACAGGCTTTCAGCCCGGTTCAGGCCCACTGCTTCCACCTTGAGCAAAACTTCGCCAGAACCAGGCTGGCGCTCGGGAATATCTTCGAAATGAAGTATCTCGGGACCACCGAGCTGGCTGAAACGGATTGCTTTCGGCATGATGCCTCCTGTCGAAGGGAGATGCGCACCGCATGAAGCTCGTCGCAAAACTTTCGCTGCCAGCAACCATCCACAAGACGGCGTCCCATGATTGCGACGGTCCGTTGAATGGAACACGATGAGCTGCTGTCCCACCCATTTCGCGATGAAACAGTGAGATGGATGGGACCCATCTCTATTTTCAAGCCCGGTGGTGGACAATCTAAAGCAGATTTGTGGTTCGCCATTCGTCCGATGCGGGCGTATAATCTCGCTGTCCCGATTTCCCACCCATCGCACCGCCAATGGAGGCCGATTCCATGCGCTGCATCAGACTTTCAACGCACTTAGAGGTTCTGTCCCTCGCGATGTTTCTTATCGCCTCGTTGAGCAGTCGCCAGGCGAGCCGCGCACAAGCTGCACCCGCAGCAGGCACCAGGGTCGTCGTGAAAATGATCGACACCGCGGACTCCGCAAGCTATTCCGCCGATCAGCAGTACAACGCCACGGTCACCGCGGGGGTCGATGCAGGCAATGGCGTCATGATCGGAAGAGGTTCCGCCGCGACGGTCACGCTGACGAACAGTGGAGGGAGCTATACGGCGCAGCTCTCGTCGGTCACCGTCAACGGCCAAGTGGTCGCAGTGACGAGCAGTTCCGCGACGGTGTCCGGTTTTGCGCAGAATGTGCAGGCGAGAACAACAAGTGCGGTGACCTCGGTGCTGGGAGGATTAGGACATCACGTGAGCGCGCCGGCGAGCGTGGCAACCGTTGCATTAGGCCAGCATGTGTTCCTGCCGACAGGAACCACTCTGACTTTCCTGCTGGGCGCATCTCCGGCATCGAACACGGCAGCGCCGACGGCGGCGACCGGCAACCCGGCCGCGGCGCCAGCGCTATCCGCCGCCAGCGCCGGCGGCTCCGTGAGCGGCTTGGAGATTTGCTTCTCGAACCCGCCTCCCAATCCATCCGACTTGAACCACAAGACAGAGTTTTTGACTGCCGCGTTCGAGGTTCCGGTGGACACGTTGCGCGCGGTCCCAGTAATTGAGCCCGCCTTCTCCGCATATCTGAAAGCGACGTATCAGTATCCGAGCGCAGGGATCACTTGCCAGCCGATCTGGAGTATCGAGGACGCCAAGCAGGCACAAAAGAAGATCTCCGCCGATCGCGATCGCGCCAAATTGAAGATAGTGAACACCGGCTGGAGATATGGCCAGACGCCGGTTGCGCAGGGACAGAGCGGCTTCGATCCGCTCGCGCTGGGACGAGGCGGCCTCGATCTATCGCAGGGTCGCCTGACGACGTATTTCTGCTCGTTGACTTCCCCTGGAGGCACAACGATGGCCGTTGACATGACCAAGCCGAATTGGAATGCGAACATGACGACGTATGTCAGCCAGGTATTCCAGGCCGACTGGGACTCGGCCCCTGTCAGCATGGCCTATAACGTGTTTATCCGGGACCACTACGTTCACGATCTGACTCTGACGGACCTCAGCCCCAGATGCAGCGCACAAAGCCCGGCGATGCAGACGATGCAACATCAAACCGCGATGATTTCGAATAAGCGGATCGGGCACGCAGTCGCTGTGGATTTCTCCTACACACCCGCCCAGCAGGCCGCAACGAGCCACGGCGGCAGTGCGCCGGGCACTCCATCGACCGCGTCAAATGCGCCTTCCGCCGGCGGATCATTCATCTCCTGCTCGACTTCGGGCGGCGCAGGATTCGAAATCTATGTCACTGGCATCTTCCAGACGACGAAGCCGGTGAGACATCTGCCGAATGGCGCGAAGATAGTCGACCAATCGATTCTCAATGACTTTTATGCATACCTGACGCAGAAGGGTTACAAATTCAAGCCGGGCAGCAATGAGGGCTGCGACGTTAGCCCGACCGAGGCTGCGGCAAAAGCGTCTCAACACACGCGCATCTACGGCGGGAGCGGGAGCTGCGGCTACTGCGGCAACAAGGTCGTCGAGACCGGTTGGACGGAATGACAACTGGGTCATTATCTGCGCGGGATAGATAAGTTGGTTGTCTGGGTTTTCTGGAACTGGATGAACTGCTGTCCCACCCATTTCACGATGAAGCTGTGAAATGGGTGGGGCACCGTGAAACGAACCACGAAAGGCCAACTTAAAGCTGGTCTTTCGAAGTGAGCAATCCAACGTGGTCCGCACCTGCGCCTTTTCCGATATCCAAAACCTTTGCTACCGTTGAGAAATCGAGCTTGCCGTCCGCTTTGATGCACATTACTTTGTTCGCTCGAAGCGAAAGAATGGCGCTCAGGCGGCTGCCAAGGTCGTTGATGCTCACATCCTCTTGATTGATCTTGTAGCTCGCGAGTCCATCGCGGGCGCTGAGGATCTGCACCACTATGGGAGTGTCGGGACTTTGAGCCGGGTTCACGGACCGCTGAGGCAGCGCGCCATCGAGGCCGCGAGGCATTGCCGGGACAATCACCATGAAGACGATCAACAGGACCAACAGAACGTCGATCATCGGAGTCACATTGATGTCGCCCCACAGTTGACCAGATACATGACCATTCTCGACTGTCATAGGACAATATCCTCCTCGTGTTTTGGGTCTCGAAGAATTAACGGTAACCGGAACTGAGACTTCCGATGACTTAGACACCGCAGCAAGCCTGGGAGTTCCCGATGAACAGGCCTATTCCGGTGACACTTCGCTGCGCCCCTCCGGGGCTTGGACTCTCTTTTGGCAGTAACCCAGGACGGCGTCCGCAATGGCGGACTTGTCCTCGGCTATTTTCCCGCATCCCTCCGGGATGCAATGCAGCCCGTTCATCACTGGACCTAACGCGCCTGGGCGAGCAAAGCTGCTCGAGATGACAACCGCTTTGCGGTTGTGTCTGGAGCAGATTCTGAAATGGTGTAGACCGTAGTGCTTTCCCGCAGGGGCTAAAAGCCCGTTGATTTCATTGGCGCTTTGCGGCACGGCTAAAGCCGTGCCCTTTCAAAACCGGTCTACAGTAAAACAAAAAACGCCCTAAATTACCGCCTGCTCGGACATTATGCATTCCCTGGTCTTCCGCCACGGCGGGGGAGACCTGGGGCACCGGCGGATTTCTGGAATTGGATGAACTGCTGTCCCACCCATTTCACGATGAAGCTGTGAAATGGATGGGGCAGGGGGCCACGGCGGACGAGACCTGGGGCACCCGGCCTGGGGTCTATTTTTGCTTCACGAAACGTTACTCTTGCGTGTTCATGGATGCTTTTGGGAGCGAAGATCATTATTGGCTTGGCAATGACCCCCGGGAATAACTCCCCGCATCACGGCCTGAGCAGGGTAAAGATAATAAAAGTAAAGTCAAGGTCATATAGTTCCCAGCGCACCGGCCGCGCGGCGCATTCCAGATCGATGGCCGCCGTTGGCTTAAAGCCGCACTCATACGCAACCTTGAGCATCCCCCCGATATCGTGTTTTGAGAAGATCTTGATCGGCGATCCATGCGCGACTTTGCCCGCAGTATCAATCGGCGCCGGGTAATAATCCGTAGACGTGATGAGGATTCCGCCCGGCCTCAAGACCCGGAACATCTCGCGAAAATATGCGTCGATCGGGACCCCGTGTTCAATGACGCTCATACAGGTAACCGCATCGAAAAAACAATCGCGAAATTCGGTATGGGTAATGTCGCCTCGCAGATAGCGAATGGGCCCTCTTCGGGCTGGATCGACGAAAGAAAGGTTGATTCCGTATAAATTGCGGTATCCGTATGCGAAGAGGGCCGGGAGTATGTTGCTGTAGAGTTCCGCACCAGCGTCGAGGACGCGCGCGGATTTCGCCGTTGCGCCCACAATCGCATGCACGGCAGCCAGGTGATCCCAGTTCTTTTCCTCGGCCCGATGGAGCGGCAAGTGAAGCTGCTCTGCGTCACGGGCCGCCTTGCGCCATTCAACTTCGCTCTGCAGAACTCGGTTGGGAAGATTAACACTCGCGGGGGATGAGGATAAAGTGCCAAAGTCTGTCCCATATCTGAGCTTCAGGTCAAGCCGGTAAACAGGGTCAAACCTCAGGAACGCGCTCTTGATGCGCCGGAGAAATCTTCTGTGAAGGGGAGGACCAGGCTCTGGTATCTGAGTTGTCGGCGCCGATTCGTACACGCACTCAGTATATCCGACGCCTTAAACAAAGCATTTCGACGGGAGCCGTCAAGCTTTCCGGATCGCGCGCAGCGTCCCCCCCTCGGAAGAGCACGTCGAACTCACCGGCGATTTCGGGCGCTTGAGAAGCTGCCGCAGACCGCATGCTCTGCCGAATGATCGTTGCAGGCTCTCGCCTGAAGCTGAGCCTCTACCGTCCGCTGTGGCTGCATTCTTGGACTTGACGAAGTGTTTGTACGGATCGCCCTGTGCCCAAGGATGGGCGTTACGCCTGAGTGACCGGCTACTCGGACATTATGAATCTCCGGTCTTCCGCCGCGGTTTGCTGGAATTGGATGAACTGCTGCCCCACCCATTTCACGATGAAGCTGTGAAATGGATGGGGCACGGGGCTCACTGAAGACAAAAAAGTCCCAAGCCGACCCCGGCGGAGCGGCCTGGGATTTCCTGTTCAAAGGAAGGTTGCGGCAGTTTAGTGATTGTGGGGAGTTTGGCGAACAGAAACGATCGTCCCGTCGTGTTTGGCCATCACGTAATTCCCATCGATCTGGCGCCACTCATTTCCCGCCGGCGGACGGCGCAGGTGGTTTTGCTGATAATCGACCTTATCGCCTCGGTTCCAGTCTTCCGTTTGAATCTTTGAGCCCGTCTTCCATTCGTGGTGCTGCTTGTAAGTGTGGTTGTCCTGATGATCCTGGGCCATGGCCGGCATGCTTGCCAGAGCCATCGCCAGGATGGGCAGTGCGAATGCTACGCGAATTATTTTCATCAATACTCCTGAGAATCGGATTCCGCATGAGAGGGAATCGTTGTAGGGACGACATTGGTAGGGTCTTGCACGACCTTGCTTCACCAGCAAGCTGAGATCAGGTTTACGTAGTCTGCTGCATGCAGACTGCTCAATACTGCACAGCTCGCGATGGCTCCAATGCAAATTCGACGATTCCCAACTCACCGAGGACGGTCCGCTCTCTGTGACCGGTTCGCAGCCCTTTGAGTTGTGGCGGGTTAACCCGCAAACGGGACATTGCGGATTCCCAGGACATCCGCTGCGGTCCGCCACGGCGGAAGACCTGGGGTATCCGACGGGTTTGCTGGAATGGGATGAACTGCTGTCCCACTCATTTCACGGTGAGGCTGTGAAATGGATGGGGCACGGAAGTTTTATGACTGGAACCCGAGCTTGGACCAAAGGGCGTCTACTTTGGCTTTGGTGGCGCGGTCCATTTCGATCATCGCCGGCCACTGGCGGGTGAAGCCTTCGGCTTTCCATTTGCGGGTGGCGTCGATGCCCATCTTGGAGCCGTAGTTGGGCAGGCGCGAGGAGTGATCGAGTGTATCGATGGGGCCGAGGGTGAATTGGATGTCGCGCTCGGGGTCGATGTTGTTGGCGACGCGCAGGACGACTTCGGCGACATTCTGCACGTCGCAGTCTTCGTCCACCACGACGATGCACTTGGTGAACATGGCCTGGCCGAGAGACCAGATGGCGCTCATCACCTTGCGGGCGTGGCCGGGATAGCTCTTGCGGATGGACACCAGCATCAGGTTGTGGAAGACGGCTTCGACGGGAAGATGAATGTCGACGATTTCCGGAATGCTGATCTTCATCGCGGGCAGAAAGACGCGTTCGACAGCACGGCCCATCCATGCGTCTTCCATGGGCGGCTTGCCGACGATGGTGGCGGCGTAGATGGGGTCTTTGCGATGGGTGATGCAGGTGAGGTGGAAGACGGGGTAGTCGTCGGTGAGGGTGTAGAAGCCGGTGTGGTCGCCGAAGGGGCCTTCGCCGCGGAGCTCGCCCAGCTCGACGTAGCCTTCGAGGATGATTTCAGCGTGGGCGGGGACTTCAAGATCGACGGTTTCGCATTTGACGATTTCGACCGGCTTGCCGCGAAGGAAGCCGGCGATCATGAACTCTTCGACCTCGGGCGGAGCGGGCACGATGGCGGAAAAAGTTGTGGCTGGATCGGCGCCGATGGCGACAGCAACCTCTAGCCTCGAACCTTTGAGATTGCCGAGCGCAACCTGGGGCAGGCCGCCGATGGGGCCGTCGGGAATGGCGACTGTGCCGCCTGCGGACTCTGCCATTGCGGCTACACGGGCGGTACTGGGGTCGGCGTCGGCAGATGCTGTCGCGGCTGCGCGCATTGCATTGCGGTAGTGCTCAGCGGCAACTTTTTGACGCTGCCAGTGCATGCCGGTAGTTTGACCGTCGTAGACCTGCATCCTATACATCCCGATATTGCGCTTGCCGGTGCGGGGGTCGCGCGTGTGGACGCAGGGCAGAGTGATGAAGCGGCCACCGTCGTGAGGCCAGCACTTGAGGATGGGAAAGGCGTTGAGATCGAATCCTTCTTTTAGAATGACTTGTTTGCAGGGCGCGTCTTTGGCGCTGACAGTTTTGGGGAAGACGTTACCGAGTTCCGCCAGTTGCGGCAGCATTTTGAGCTTGTCGAGGAACCCGCCCGACGGAGGCTTGACGTTCATGAGGCCGGTAATGCGCTCGGCAATCTGCTCAAGATTGTCGACGCCGAGGGAGAGAGCCATACGGCGCTCGCTGCCGAACTGGTTGATGAAGACCTTGTGGCCGGGATGGCCTTTGATGTTTTCGAAGAGGAGGGCGGGGCCGCCGGGGGCGTAGTTCCCTTCCCGCTTGGAGCCGGCATTGCCGCGGGCTCCAATTTTCGAGATGCGGTCGGTGATCTCCGTGATTTCGAGGTCGGGCGAGACTTCCTCGCGGATGCGCTTGAGTTCGCCGTGCTTCTCGAGGGTTTTTATCCAGTCGCGCAGATCGTCGTAGGCCAAGGGCGTGCTCCCGTGCGGTGAAGACCGCACTCAACCCTTCAGCTTACAGCGTTGCCGCAGCGGGACGCACGAATCCGGGGTTGGTTACGGCGTCGAGCGGAAAGCCGAGGCGCTTCCACTCGTCGTAGCCGCCGCGCAAGGGGCGGACGCGCTCGATGCCGAGCTTGTGCAGGGTCATGGCGGTCTTTGCGGCTGTGGCTTCGCTGGGGCAGGTGCAGAAGAGCACGATGTCGCGGTCGCGCGGAATCTCGAATTGGCGCGTGGCTAGTGCTTCGGGCGAGAGGTGGAGAGCGCCGGGCAGCGTGAAAGGGTCGGGGAGAATCTCCAATGGGTGGCGCAGGTCGACAATGAAGACCGGCTCGCCGGCATCGAGCTGGCGCTTCAGTTCTTCAGGCTCCAGACGCGATGCGGCCAGTTCCTTGAGGATCATGCGGCGGCGGAGCAGGCGGGCCACCAGGAAGCCGATCACGCCGATGAGCAGCAGAGCGCCGGAGAAGCGGCCAGTCCAGTCGAGCAGGCTGGTGTCACGCTTGAGCAGATCGCCGAAGAAGCGCCCCAAGGCCAGAATTGCGCCCACCCAAAGCGTGGCTCCGATGCCGTCGAAGATCAGAAACGCGGGGAAGCTCATGCCGTTTTCGCCGGCAACCGGAGGGGCCAGAGTGGCAAGGCCGGGGATGAACTTGGCAATCATGAGGGTGACGCCGCGGCGGCGGCCGAAGGAGTCCTGTGTTTTGCGGACGCAGGTGGTTGGCTCCAGCGACAATCTGCAGAGAATGCGAAGCACATGGTGGCCGTAATGGCGGCCTACGAGGAACCAGGTGCTGTCCGCGGCGAGCGATGCGATAACGCCGACAAGCAGGGCAAGCGGAAAGCTGATCTGGCCCTCGGCCGAGAGCGCTCCGGCAGCAAGAAGGACCGGCGTGGCAGGCAGCGGGATGCCGAACTGCTCCACCAGAACCCAGGCAAAGAGCACGAAGTAGCCGTACATGAGCAGAACGTGTGTGGGTAGCGCCATGGGGAGGGTCCTGCCTTTGCTTCAAGAGAAAGTCGACCACCCGGAAGGGCAGGCCCGCCGAGGACGGGCTGAAAAACCGGGAGGTCTTAGTCTATGGGATGATGCCGGCGGGAATTCGTTTCAGTCAATAGGGCCTGACCGGAAAGAAACAGGCGCAAAAAAAGCCGCCCTTGGGCGGCCGAGACTGCTGACAAAGCTTGAGACCATCCCTCAGCGGCTAAAGCCGGCCTGATATTGCGGGACTTGTGGCACGGATAAATCCGTGCCCTTTCAAGGCTTTGGGTTTTTCATCAACCTGAGCCGCCCATGGGCGGCTTTTGGTTGGGAAGCAGATTATGAGGCCGGCCGCCGTTACTGTGCGGCGCCCTGCGAAGGAGAGGCTGGCGGGGCGGCGTTGGCTATGGTGTCCTTGTGCGCAAAGTAGTCGCGGTTCCAGAGGTTCTTGTAGAACTCGCCGGTAAGCTCGGCGGCGCGGGGGCCAAAGGTGGGGCGGCCGCCCTCGAGGAAGAACACGGTGACCAGGCTGCCCTGGGGCGAGTCGGAGTAAGAGGCGAACCAGCCGAATCGGGTTCCATTGTCGGAGCAGGTTCCTGTCTTGCCGAAGACGGGCAGTTCGTTGAAGTTGGCGCGGAGGCGGCGTGCGGTTCCGTATTCGACCGCGCCGGCCATGCCGTCCTGCATGTCGGGAACGTACTTTGCAATCTCCAGGGTCCGTTTGATCTTTGGTTCCATCCTGGCAGCTTCATCGGGCGTGGTGGGATGCTGCAGATAGAAAAGGGTTCCGCCGTTGGCGATGGCGGCTACAAAAGCCCCCAATTGCAGCGGGGTGAGCGAGACGCCCTGGCCAAAGCTGCACATACGGGCGACGCCGCCCTCGGAGGCGGGCAATTCCTTGTCGGGGTACTGGCCTAGCTGTTCGCCGTCGATCTGGTAGCCGGCCAGCTCGCCCAGGCCAAACTGGGTGGCGTAGCGGCGGACGCGCTCAAAGCCAAGTTCGCGGCCCAACTCCTCAAAGTAAAGGTTATTGCTCTTGGCCAGCGCCTGCGTCATGTTCATGCGAAAGCCGGCGAGCTGCACCGGTGTGTCGCGCGTGACGAGGCCCTCAGACAAAGCCGCGAGCGCCACGGTGAGCTTGATGGTGGAGCAGGGTTCTGCGCCCGGCGAGAGGGCCAGTTTCTGGTTGACCATGGCGAGAATGCGCCCATTGGAGGGATCGATGACCACGGCGGTGCCGTTCATGTCGCCCAAGGCGTCGATGGCAGCCTGGCGGACCACCGGGTCTTCGCCGGCAGTCACGTCGCCTGCGAATTCGTCCGAAGTGGCGAAGGAGCTGGCGGTGAAGCGTTCGTAATAACGATGGTGGCGGGAATGGAGAGCGACCAGGCGCGCGCCGGCTCTTGCCTGGCCCCTGGCAGTGAGCCTGGCCGGCCCGGATTGTGCGGCGGATTGAGCTGAAGAGACACGGGCCGCAGCGACATGGGAGGTTCCAGTGCGGGTTGCACCAGAATGAGTTGCCGCATGAGACGCTGTGTGGCGGCTGGCGGAACGATGGGTCTCTGCCAGGTGAGGCTGAGTGACCCTGGGGCGATGCAGGGTGTGCGGGGCATCCAAAGCCGAAGCGCCAGGCAAAACGGCAACTACCCCGGCCAGGGCCATTCCAATGGTGCAAACGAAAGACAGCTTCATCCGGTCAACTTCCCCTCAGAAAAAGGACTCTGTGCTGTACGTCTGCCCATGGGGCGGCGCACCTCTTGCCAGGCTTAACACTTGCCTATCGGCCATTTCGCGAAGAACATTCCGTGCGTCGCGGCCAATTTGGGCTACTATGCCATACCGTCCGGCCAGCAAAGGTGATCAGGATCACCGGAAACCACACTGTTGAAATCAAGCGTAATCTGCGAAGAGACAACAGATCCACTCTGTTCCGACGGTGGTCCATAGATCAAGTAGAGCTATATTGCACTATACAGCCCTCGTCGCCAAAATCGAAATGCCACGAAAGCGGCAGCCCCCCTCACCCCTCTAGAACTGCAAGCGGCGCAGGAATGCCGGAACGTCAAGATCCCGCTGTTCCGCGTCGTTTCCCTCAGCGAACATGGCGGTAACGGGCTGGGGACTCTTCTCCACGGACGCCGCGTCAACGAGCGCCGACTCAAGGCGAACGCCATCGTTGAAATCGGGGGCGAAGTCCCGGGGCTGGGCGGCGGCAGCGGACTCCGCTGCCAACTCGTTGATTTGCGGCCTGGCGGGCGCCGCCGTCTCTTCGGGGGTCCGTTCAAGCTGGGTGACACCTTCCACGACCGTCATGGAGGACGGGTTCGCGACGGTCACACTGGTGGCTACGGCCGGGCGCGACGACGAGAAAAAGAATGGCTCGTCCGATTCCGCCGACTCTGCCTCCTCGTCTTCCTCCTGACTTTTGAAGCGTGGAGGCGCTGGGGCAGGCTCGGGTTCGGCGGCCTTCTCGCTGTACCAGTTGCGGGGCGCTTCAACGGGCACGGAGACAAGCGGCACCGAGACGACCGGCGCTTCTTCCACGCTCAACATGCGCGCGCGGCGTTCGGGCATCTGGTCGCGGAAGCCGGTGGCGATGACGGTGATCTTGACCTCTTCTCCCATCTTTTCATCGAGTACTGCGCCGAAGATGATGTTGGCGTCTTCGTGCGCTGAGGACTGAATGAGCGAAGAGGCTTCATTGACTTCAGAGAGCTTGAGCGAACTTGATCCGGTGATATTGATGAGGATGCCGCGTGCGCCGTCGATAGCGCCGGCCTCGAGCAGCGGAGAGGCCATGGCCGCCTGGGCGGCTTCAATGGCGCGGTTGGAGCCGGAACGAACGGCTGTGCCCATGACGGCGTGTCCCATGCCGGCCATGGTGGTTTTCACGTCGGCAAAGTCGCGGTTGATAATGCCGGGGATAGTGATGATGTCAGAGATTCCCTGCACGCCCTGGCGGAGCACGTCGTCGGCGATGCGGAAACTCTCGAAGAATCCGGCATCCTTGGCAACGGCCAGCAGCTTCTCATTGGGAATCACGATCATGGTGTCGACGCTCTCGATAAGCTCTTTGAGTCCGCGCTCGGCTTGCTGCAGGCGGCGCTTGCCCTCGAAAGCGAAGGGGCGCGTGATTACGGCGACGGTAAGGATGCCCATTTCGCTGGCCAGCGAGGCGATGACCGGAGCTGCGCCGGTGCCGGTGCCGCCGCCGAGGCCGGCGGTGACAAAGACCATGTCCGCGCCTTCGAGCGCTTCGATGATTTTTTCAGAGTCTTCGAGAGCGGCGCGGCGGCCTACGTCAGGGTTGGCGCCTGCACCAAGACCAAGCGTGAGCCGGACACCGAGCTGGAGCTTGACGGGAGCCTGCGAGAGCTTGAGCGCTTGCACGTCGGTGTTGGCGGCGATGAACTCGACGCCTTCCATGCGCGCCTGGATCATGCGGTTGACGGCGTTACCGCCGCCGCCGCCCACTCCGATTACCTTGATCTTGGCTCCGCGCACTGGTTCGTCGTGATATTGAATCCGCATCTCTCCGGCTTCGTTTCTTTGCTGTTCCATCTCGGCTAGGCCCTCCTGGTTCCTGGGTTCGTTCTTTTTACGGTTAGTAACTGGCTGCAAATATGGCGCGCAGTTTTGAGCGCAAAGTGTTACTTTCAGCCGCGCGGGTGGCGCGGGTGCGATGGGCGTACAGCAGCATGCCGATGGCGGTAGAAAAGCCGGGGTGAACCAGCTCGCTGGGCATGTGGGATAGACGCACCGGCATCCCGGTTCGTGCCGGGACGCGCAACTGGCTCTCCGTTACATCGAGCATACCGGGCAGCAGGGCTCCGCCGCCGGTGAGCACGCATCCGGCCCCCAGCGCTTCCACGACACCGCCGCGGCGAAGGCTTTCTTTTACGTAGTACATGAGTTCGCGCGCGCGCGGCTCCAATATCTCGGCGATCATGCGCAGGCGCAGCATCTGGGGCTGGGGATTGGCGATCTCAATCTCCGCCAACTGGGGTACGGCCGTGACGACGGCGTTGCCATACTGGCGCTTGAGCTCTTCGGCCTGGGCTACGGGCATTTGCAGGCCGATGGCCAGGTCGTTGGTAAAGTGCGCGCCACCGACCGGCACGGAAGCCGTGTGCGCCACGGCCCCTTCGAAAAAGACCACCATATCGCTGGAGTGGGCGCCGATGTCGAGCAGGCAAACTCCCAGCTCGCGCTCGTCTGCCGAGAGCGTGCCCTCGGCGGCGGCAATGGACTCCAGAATGGCTTCGGAAACTTCGAGGCCCGCGCGGTTGGCGCAAGTGACGGTGCTTTGCAGCGCGCTGCCGGAACAAGTGGCGATGTGCAGATCCACCTCAAGCCGCGCGCCGACCATGCCCACAGGATCGAAGATGCCGGCCTGCTCGTCGAGGATGAACTGGCGGGGCAGCAGGTGGAGAATCTCGCGGTCGGGAGGCAAAGCAACGGCGCGCGCGCGCTCGACGGCGGTGCGCACATCGTCGCGGGTAATTTCGCGCATGCGATTGCCCAGCTCGAAACCGCCATTGGTATTGAGTCCGCGAATGTGCGGGCCGCCGACGCCTACCACGCACTCGTCAATGTTGATGCGCGCCACTCGCTCGGCCTGCTCGTTGGCCGAACGCACCGCCCGCGCCGCGGGGGCCAGTTCTGCGATGAGGCCCTTGCGCATGCCGGCCGACTCCACAGCGCCATGACCGCGATAGCGCGGGACCCCTTCAATCAGATCGGCTGCCAGCACGCGCGTCCATGCGCTGCCGATGTCCAGCACCACGATCAGGTTGTCCTGCTTCTGAGTCATCGCACTCACTGGCCTTCTGGCGCTTGCGGGCGCGTTGTTGAGGATGGTTTCCTATTGCCCGGATTTGCAGCGGCCAATTTCGCCAGCGCGCGCTTTTTGTCCCGCGCGGCCTTGCTCCTGGCGGCGGCTGTCTTTGCCTTGGAGGCGTTGTTGCCGGAGGACTTTGCGCCAGGCTTGCTCCGGACGCTTTTGTCGGGCGCGCTTTTGCCGGGCACGGCCTTTCCTGGAACCCCCTCGACGGATGGTTTGCCGGAAGCTGCTTTCACGCCGTTCTGCGCGGGCGTGGCAGATCCATTGCCGGAATTCTTGGCGTTTTCAGAAGGGTCCACGGCGGGTTGGGTGGTGTCCACTCCGGAGGCCATCTCCAGAACGACCTGATGATCATAGCGCAGATCGACCGCGGCGAGCTTCGGATATTGCTGCCGCCATTCCGAGATGTGCGCCTGGTAGCGCTGGTAGCGCTCGATGAAATGGTCTTCTCCAAAGTGCGCCAGGATGTCTGCGCCTTGCGCGGGCATGAGCACGCGCGCGTCCTCGGGATCGGTGAGGTCGATCTCGGAGATTTGTTGTGAATAGTGCTGGTTGTTGGAGTCCAGCTCCTCCATCAGGCGGCCATAAACTGCCATGCGCGCCTTGCGCGATGCGGGCGGGTCGCCGGGATCGATGCCCGTGACGACGGGGAAAGAATAATGGTGCTCGACCATGGTGGCGGCCGACATGTCGAGGAGAACCCCGTTGGCATCGACCAGGCCAATCTGCTGCCCATGGCGCGTGAAGGCCACCGGCTGCCGCTCCACGATATTGACGCGAATCTGGTCCGGCAGCAGACGCATGACCGTGGCATGCTCGACCCAGGGAATCGCCTCCAGCGCTTTGCGTCTTTCGCCGATGGGAACAAAAAAGATGTTGCGCCCGATGTCTTCGCCGAAGACCGGGAGCAACTGCGTGCGGCTCAACTCATTGAGCCCGGTGGCCTGGATGTGGCCGGCGCCGGCGATGCGGAAGCGCGCATCGCGTTCGAGATAGGTCCTGGACAGGTCACCGGCGATAGTAAGACCAATCAGGACGATCAGGGTGGCGAGGGCGAGAAACACGCGTCCTACGGTGCTTGCCGGCTTCCACCAATGGCCGGACACGGCACTTGAGAAACCCCGATTTGGGCGCGAGGGTTCGTCGCCGTCCGGGTCCTCCATCTCGAGCGGCATGCCGGGTCCGCCGCGGCGGACGCGCCCCACAAATGGAGGCACACCTTCCTGCATGCGCCGAAAGCGAGACTCCGCGGGCGCTTCATCTTCCCATATCAGGGGCCGGGATGTGGAATTGCCTTGATTCATCACGCCGGAGCAAGGTCGTGAGAGTCGCCAGATTTCACTATAGCGCCGGGGTTGGTTGAGCAATTCCGCGGGAAAGACGGGGGGAACCCGTGGGGTTACGGGGGGAACAGAGATAAGGGGTCAGGGATCAGGGATCAGTTGTCAGTTTGCCGCCGGGCGGTAGATGCTGGAAAGAGCGATGAGACCAAAAGCAGCTAACACGACAATCGTCAGACCAGCTTCCGGATGGAACCTACAGAGGGTCAGCACACATCCCGGTGAGAAGTTGCGCGAAGAGTTTCTGATTCCCCTCGGCATCACGCAGAATGCACTTGCCTTGAAAATCCGCGTGCCCGCAACACGCATCGGCGACATTGTCCACGGCAGGCGTGCGGTTACGCCGGATACCGCACTGCGCCTGGGCCGCTTCTTCGGCAATAGCCCGGAATTCTGGCTTACCCTTCAACAGATGCACGACCTGTCAAAAGCCCGTCTGGAATTGAACAAGACGATTGAGCGCGACGTCGAGGTATTCGCCGGGGCGTAGTGGGTGAATGAGCGCATAGATTCGTCGCTCAAAGAGCCTCATCCTTCATCGTGCGATTCGTTGCCCCATGCTCTACGGCGAAAGTCCTCCGGCGTCTCGACGGAGAAAACCGTTTGACCGGCGAGTGCGAGCAAGTCCTTGTCGCCGGTGACCAGCAGGCCGGCTTTGCCGCTTTGGGCCAGGTCGAGGAATGGCTGATCATTCAGGTCGCGGCAAACGGTTGGGCATTTCTCCACCAGCTCGACTGTCTCGCAATAAGGAAGATAGCCGCCAAGCAACTCGAAGCGATCTTCGAGCGAGAGCTGAAATTTGGGATAGCTGAGAATCCGCGTGAGTTCCGCGGCGGTGGCGCGAGAGACGAGAGGAACCGAGCCTTCCTCGTGCCAGTGTTGGCGCAGCCAGGCAAGACGGCCGTCCGCGAAAAAGAGGGCCGAAACAACTGTGTTGGTGTCGAACACGACGCGCAGGCTCGGGCGCCGGCGTTCAGATGGCAGAGGCACTTCAGGGCCTCTGAGAGTCGCGCGCCCAATTGACGGCGGCCGCGACATCCTGTTCTTCAATGCCAAGCTGGGCGAGCCGCTCCCGTACTTCGTCTGCACGGCTACGCCGGAGCGGGCGCAGGACGATTGAAGACCCGTCCGTGCTGACGTCGAAGTACTCCACGCCACCAAAGCGGCTGACCACGGCCTTGGGAAGGGTGAGCTGGTTTTTGACGGTCATTTTTGCAAGCATGATTCCCTCAATCAAGGAAACAAGGAAATCTTACTACGCTGGAAGGTATTTGTCGCGTTAGACGGCTTCCAGGGCCGCCAGAATTTGCGGCGCCAGCTGGCTTACGTTGCCTGCGCCGAGGGTGAGGATCAGGTCGCCTTCGCGGACTTCAGCAGAAACCAGCTGGACCGCAATGGCAAACTCCGGGGCAAAATGAACGGTCGGCCCCTGGATGAGGCTGGCCAGGCGCTCCGCCGTTACGCCGGGAATAGGTTCCTCGCTGGCGGCATAGATGGGGAGCACTTGAACCGTATCGGCGTCAATGAATGCGTCGGCAAACTGGTCCATGAGATCGAGCGTGCGCGTGTACCGGTGGGGCTGGAAGACGACGTGGATCTTGCGGTGGCCGCACTCGCGAGCGGCGGCAAGCGTGGCGCGAATCTCTGTTGGATGATGGCCGTAGTCGTCGACCACGGTGACGCCGCGCGCCGTGCCGCGAAGCTGGAAGCGGCGGTCCACGCCGCGAAAGTGACCGAGGCCCTCGGCAATTTTTTCCTGGGAAACCTCAAGCTGGCGGGCGATGGCGACGGCAGCGGTGGCGTTGAGGACGTTGTGGCGGCCGGGCACATGCAGTTCGAAGGGCCCCAGCGGGCCGGTCGCCGTGTGGACCAGGAAGCGCGCGAAGCGGCCCGGCGCGGATTCCAGGAATTCAAGCCGGTAGTCGGCCTCCGCAGCTTCTCCGTAGGTGAAGACGCGCCGCCTGACGCGGGGCAAAATCCCCTTGAGCAGCGCGTTGTCGATGCAGGCGGTGACCGCACCGTAGAACGGGACCCGGTCGATGAAGTCGAGAAAGGCCCGCTCCACGTCGGCAATGTCGTGGTAGCAGTCCATGTGCTCGCGGTCGAGGTTGGTGACCACGGCGAGGATGGGCGAGAGCTTGAGAAAGGAGCGGTCGCTCTCGTCGGCTTCGGCGACCAGGTACTGCGTGGTTCCGAGGCGGGCATTGGAGCCCAGCGCGTCGACGCGTCCGCCGACTACAACGGTCGGATCGAGACCGCCGGCTGAGAGCACGCTGGCCACCATGGAAGTGGTTGTGGTTTTGCCGTGCATGCCGGCGATGGCGATGCCGTACTTGAGGCGCATGAGTTCAGCCAGCATCTCAGCGCGCTGGATTACGGGAATCTTGCGGGCGTGGGCCTCGACGACCTCAGGGTTTGTGACGCCGACCGCGGAGCTGGTGACGACAACGGTGGCTCCGGCGACGTGGCCGGCCTCGTGGCCTTCGTAAATGGTAGCGCCCAGTTGGGCCAAACGGTCGGTGACTGGACCGCGGCGGAGATCGGAGCCGGAGACCTTCATGCCCAGGCTGAGCAGGATCTCGGCGATGCCGCTCATGCCGATACCGCCGATGCCAATGAAGTGCGCGTGCTGAGAAGTGGCGAACATGGAGGATGAAGCTCTACTTTAACAGGGGTCAGGGATCAGGGGTCAGAGATCAGTCGGGCAGGGTGTAATCGAGATCGTAGAAGTGCTGGCCGCTTTCGATTTTGATGACGAAGGCGCCGGCGATGCCCTTCAGCTCGCCGGTTCCGGAGCCGGGTACGACAATGATGTTCATTTTCGCGCCGCTCTGATCCATGGTGCTGGAGTGTTGCAGCGCAAAGCTGCCGTGCTTTCCATTGAGCGTCCCGGTGATCAGTTCGATGGCAACATAGCCCGCTGTTCCCTGTTTGTAGTCACCTCCGCCAAGCATCTCTCCTTTACTCGTGGCTTCAAGATCGCCGTGAAGCTGTTTGTCGAGGGAATAGCGGCTTAGGCCCTCCGCTGGAGCGGGCGAGAGGGGTTCAACCTTCACGGTGAAGGTTCCGTGGGCATGCTGCGTCATGGGGGTCTCCTTTTGCTGTGCGCGAGAAAGCGGTGAGAGGCTTGCGAGGACAAGAACGACGGAGATGAGGAAGCGCATAGATGAGAGATTACGACAACTTCCGCCGGTGAGAAGAACCGCCTATCAAGAATGAACCATCAACACAGATTGTGAAGAAAGTTGCGCCGATTTATTTTCTGACGCCGGGCGCAACCTTTTGAATGGGCAGTGTTTGCACAGGACATAACCGGCGTGCCGGGGAGGCAGCAAGAGACAAGCCTCAAACCGGAAAGGAGCCGGGCCGGCAACGGATCTTGCATTTGAGAGAACGTTGCAGGCAGGGATGGAGACGTTATGGGCAGCATGAAGAATTGGATGTTGGGAGCGGCGGTACTGGCAGGCGCAGCAGCCCTGGGAAGCATCCCGGCGCAAGCTGCCGAAATTGGAGTTTATGTGCGCGGACCGGTTGCTTACGTTCCGCCCAGCCCCGGACCGGGCTATTTCTGGACGGCCGGCTACCGGGCGAACGGCTATTGGGTTCCGGGCCGTTGGAGCTTCGGCGGCTATCGCGATCGCGACCGCTTTGTGGATCGCGACGATTTCCGGTACCAACGGGGCCACGATTTCGACCGGGATCGGGATCGCGACCATGATCGCTTCCACAGGTAGGCAGCGGCTCACTGCCTGACTTGCTGCACCGTTGCGATTGAAAATGCGGCCTCTCGCTGGTGGAGGGGCCGCTTTTTGTGGATATTGGGGCGCGTTTCCGGGGTCGGGCGGCTTTCCGAACCCAGGCCAGGACATCTAATACTTAAGTGGCGAGGAATCAACCGGAAAAATGCCTTGCCTTTTGTGGTTATTCGGACAATTCTTTATGGGGCACCGCAACTAAAGCGCGGAAAAGTTGTTTGAAAGTACATAAGCCGGTTGGGAAGAAAAACCACGGCCGGCAGGGTGCTGAGAAAGATGCTCGCCCCCGAATCCCAGATGCGGAGCGAGCGGGACGATGCAGCACAAGGAGGAAGTCATGCGGAATTACCGCTTGGTTCTGTTGGCGTTGCTTCTGGCTGTTCCGCTCGCGGTAACAGCCAAAGCCCAGGTAGGAGTCGGCGTTGGCGTCGGCCCCGCAGTTGTCGATGGTCCCTACGATGGCGCGTACGACTACGCGCCGCCCGTTTGCGACTGGGGCTATTACTCTTACTACCCCTATTCCTGCGCGCCTTATGGGTATTACGGACCGCAGTGGTTTTACGGCGGCGTCTTCATTGGCGCCGGGCCGTGGTACGGATGGGGACATCGCGGTTGGGGCGGATATGGATTCCGTGGCGGCTACGGCTATGGCCGGGGCGGATACGCTTACGGCGGACGCGGCGGATACGGCTACGGCAACCGCGGTGGATTTGCCGGACGTACTCCCTATGCCGGAGGCGGACGGGTCGCGGGCGGCTATGGTGGAGCGGCACGCAGCTTTAACGGCGGCAGCGGTCGCGCCTACGGCGGATACAGTGGCGGCGGAGTCAGCGGTGGTGCACGCAGCTACAGTGGTGGCGGTGGTGGTGGCTTCCACGGCGGTGGCGGTGGTGGAGGTGGCTCCCACGGTGGTGGTGGTGGTGGCCGTGGCGGTGGTGGACACCGATAACTCAATCAGAATCAAAGAGAAGGGCCCGTCTGCTTCGGCAGGCGGGCCTTTTTTGTTTTGCTTCAGGCCCCAGGGCGAAAGGCGAGGCACGCCTCCCATCGTTTGGAATCTGTTTAGAAACTCCGATGTGAAGTCGGATATGAGGCAGGAGAACATCCCTCAGGGGCTGAAGAGGCTGCGGAAAAAGGCCTGGATTCGAATGAAAGGAGCAGAAAAGCATACCTCAGGGCCTGAAGGCCCCTTTATTCCGTGCGACTTATACCGGGGTTAAAACCCCGGCCTACCACCCGAGTGAGTTTTTCCGCAGCCTGTGAAGCCCGTACCCTTCAAAGAAATCCAAGTCTTTGGTCAGATTCTTAGAAACAAGGCAGAGACCACCGTCAACCTTCAGCGCGCAGGCGACAGCTTTTCTTCAGCCAGCGAGGCAAGGCGTGCAGCTATGCGTTCAGCAGCAGCGGGATGGGCCTGCGTGCGTGCCGCCCTGGACATGGCCGCCAGACCTCTCGGGTTGGTGAGCAGGCCGACAAGCTCAGCCAGCAGCCGGCCGGGTTCGTCGAGTTCCCGCTCCTGCAGCATGACGGCGGCTCCGGCGGCCACCATGGCCTCGGCGTTGCGGCGCTGGTGATGGTCCGCGGCTGCGGCAAAAGGAACCAGCAGTGCGGGCTTGCCGGCCGCGGCGAGTTCAGCCACCGTGGAAGCACCACTGCGCGACAAAACCAGGTTCGCTGCCGCAAAGCGCGCGGGCATATCGTCAATGAAGGGACAAACCTCCCAGCGCGCCGGATCAGCGCCACTGGCGGAATAAGCCTCCCTGGTGGACTCAAGGTTGCGCGCGCCGCACTGGTGCAAAACCGTGAGCCCAGGAACCGCATCGAGCAGCGCAGGCACGATTGCAGGCAGCCCGGTATTGAAGATGCGCGCTCCCAGAGAACCACCGAAAACGAGCAGGTGCGGCGCGGCGTTGACGGGCGGTTCGATGGTGAAAAAGCGGGGGCGCACGGGAATGCCGGTGACCTCGCAGTTCCTGAACCAGGCGCAGGCTGCGGGAAAGTTGACGGCGGCGGCCTGGACTCGCTTGCCCACCAGCCGGTTGGCAAAACCGGGCATGGCGTTCGGCTCGAAGACCATGACAGGAATCTTGAGGAGGAGCGATGCGGCCATGGCAGGACCTGAAGCGTAACCGCCCAGGCCAAAGACGACGTTCGGCTGGAACTCGCGAATCAGCCGTTTGCACTCGCCAATGCTGCGCGGCAACTGCATCATGGTGCGGAAGCGCGTGGACAGCGATACATTTTTGAGAGGACCGACGTCGATCAGGCGCAGTCGAAATCCAGCTTCGGGTACGAGGCGAATTTCAAGGCCCCGGGCGGTTCCTACAAAAAGAACTTCGGCCCCGTAACGCTGAACCAGCTCGTGGGCTACAGCCAGGGCTGGAATAATGTGGCCGCCTGTACCGCCTCCGGCAATGAGAATTCGAAGCTCCGACAAACCGCCGTCCTTCTTCAGAAAAAACAGGTTAATCAAGCGGAATTAGTTAGCTCCAAAGGCACATCTGTCCCTAAGCAGCAGGGGGTAGATTAGCATATTCGAGCTCGTGGACTTGGCCTGCCGGACGTCTGCAATTGCGGATTCAAGCGACGCATTCTGTTTTTTGCATTCCCGCCCTCAGTCGACTTTTTTTGATATGTTGAGCAGGATGCCGATGCTTGCCAGCGTGAAGAACAACGAGGACCCGCCGGAGGAGATCAAGGGCAGCGGAATCCCCTTGGTGGGAACCAGAGAGAGCACAACACTGATGTTGAAAAATGCCTGCAACAGAATGCTGGTGGTGAGGCCGAAGGCGACCAGGCGGGCAAAAGGATCCTGAGAGCGAAATGCGGTGCGCAGGCCGCGCCAGCCGAAGAGCACAAAGAGCAACACAATGGCGATGGCGCCGATGAAACCGAGTTCCTCGGCGATGTTGGCAAAGATGAAGTCGGTGGGCGCCTCGGGCAGGTAGAAGAGCTTTTGCATGCCTTCCATGAAGCCGCGGCCGGTGAATCCGCCGCTGCCCACGGCGATGAGCGACTGGCAGACGTGATAGCTGGCGGCCGCGGACGCGTCCCTGGCATCGCAGTTGGGGTGAAGGAAGACCAGCATGCGCTGACGACGCCAGGCAACCATGAAGAGCAAGGCGACGAGTCCAGGCAGCGCGGCGACCACACCGGCGAGCAGATACTTCCACTCCATCCCGGCCAGTACCAAGACCATGGCCGTTACACCGGCCAGTACGAGGGCCGTGCCCAGATCGGGCTGCTTGACGATGAGCAGGATAAAAACCACGGGCATGATGGCGGCGCGCAGCAAGGTCTGTTTCAAGTCGCGCATTTTATCGAGCCGGGAATGCAGGAACCAGGCCAGAAACAGCACCAGCACAGGTTTGGCGATCTCCGACGGCTGAAAGGTGAAATGACCGCCAAAGCGAATCCAACGATGAGTGTTGTGCGAACCGGGAATAAAGAACACCAGGAGCAGCAGCAGCGTGGTGACGCACAGGGCCGGGTAGATGAAGCGGGGGGAGTTATAGAGGCTGTAATCGATGTGCATGAGGGCCAACATCAGCAGCACTCCGGCGAGCGCCCATGCCGCCTGCCTGCCGAGATCGGCAAACTCCGAGTGGTAGCGCGCTTCCGCAACCACAGCCGAAGCGGAAAACACCATTGCCAGCCCGACGACGACAAGCACCAGGGTGGTGAAGAACATCCATTTGTCCACCCCTACGCGCGCCGACATTACTTCCACCCCTGCCGTTCGCTGACGAGTTGTTTGAAGACGCGTCCGCGCTGCTCGTAGTTTTCAAACTGGTCGAAGCTGGAACAGGCCGGCGCGAGCAAAACTACTTCACCGGGGCGTGCCGCGCCCGCGGCAGCGTTGACCGCCTTGTCCAGCGTTTCGCAGGAATGGATAGAGACCACGCCGCGCAGATGCGACTCGACCTTGGCCGCCGCTGAGCCGATGGTGTAGACGGCGCTCACCCGCTCCCGCAGCAGTGAGGCCAGCAGCGTATAGTCAGAGTTTTTGTCCTTGCCGCCCAGGATGAGGTGAATGCCCGAAGAGAAAGCGGCGACCGCCTTGGCTGTGGCATCGACGTTGGTGGCTTTGGAATCGTTGTAGTACTCGACGCCGTTGACCGTGGCCACGTACTCCAACCGGTGCTCGACGGCCTGAAACTTTTCGACGGCGCGGCGAATTGTTTCCGGAGTGACGCCGGACAACCGGGCAGCAACCACCGCCGCCAGCACGTTCTCAACGTTGTGTGTGCCTTTCAGGGGGATTCCGCGCAGAGGCATTACTTGCTCAGTGGCCGAGTCCTTCGCCGCCCGGTAAACCACGAATCCGTCTTCAAGCCATGCGCCCTGCCCCACTGAATTTTCGACGGAAAACCAGTAGACCTGGGCCTTCAAGCGTGACGCCATTTCCGCGGCCGGCGTGTTGCCGGCGTTCAGCACGGCGAAGTCTCGTTCTGTCTGCGCGGCGAAGATCCTCTCCTTGGCTCGCGCATAGTTCTCGAAAGTGCCATGCCGGTCAAGATGGTCGGGCGTAATGTTCAGGATGACTGCGATGTTGGGATGGAATTCGACCGTACTTTCAAGCTGGAAGCTGGAAACCTCGAGCACCGACCAGGTACCGTCGTTGCTCTGATCGATGAGCGACACCACCGGGACGCCGATGTTGCCGCCTACCAGCGTGGCGAGGCCGGCTTGTTTGAGAATTTCGCCCAGCAGGGCGGTGGTGGTGGTTTTGCCGTTGGAGCCGGTAATGGCCACTACCCTTCCCTTGAGAAAGCGCGCGGCCAGTTCGAGTTCGCCGATCACCGGCAGCCCAAAGCTCTTGACCTGCACCAGTTCCGGCGTGTCGAGAGGAACGCCTGGACTGACCACGATGAGATCCTGACGGCGGAAGGTGAGCAGGCCGTGGCCGCCGGCCTCGACCATAATGCCCTCTTCGAGAAGGGCCGGAATGTCCTTGGCCAGCGCCTCGGCGCTGCGTACGTCGGAGACGGTGACGTGCGCACCCTGGCGGCGCAGAAACAGGGCCGCCGCCAGACCGGATTTTCCCAGTCCCACAACCAGAACCTTCTTGCCTTTCAGTTCCATCATCCGAACCCGTCCCGAGGCTTGCGTTGCCTCTTTATTGTGCACCGCACGGAGCGCCGCGTGGTCTTGTCTAACGCAGTTTGAGGGTGGTGAGTGCAAACAGTGCAAACACCAGCGCGCCGATCCAGAAGCGGACGATGATCTTGGATTCACTCCAGCCGATCTGCTCGAAGTGATGATGCAGCGGCGCCATTTTGAAGATACGCTTTCCGTTGCGCAGTTTGTAACTGCCCACCTGCAAGACGACCGAAAGCGCCTCAATGATGAAGATTCCGCCGATGAAGGGCAGCAGCAACTCCTGGCGGATGACGATGGCGACTGTTCCGATAGCTCCGCCGAGGGCCAGCGAGCCTACGTCGCCCATGAAGATCTCGGCCGGATGGGCGTTGTACCAGAGAAAGCCTATAGACGCACCAACCATGGACCCGCAAAAGACCGTGAGCTCTGCCACTTTGGGCATGTGCTGGAGTTCCAGGTAGTCGGCAAAGACCACGTTGCCGCTGACGTAGGTGAGCACGGTGAGCGCGCCCGCGGCGATGATGGTGCAGCCGATAGCCAGCCCGTCGAGGCCGTCGGTGAGATTGACGGCGTTGGTGGAACCGACCAGGACGAAGACAACAAAGACGACAAAGGGCAGAAACGCCAGCAAGCCAAGATGCGGAATTGTTCCGAGCCAATGCCATTGAAGGTCGGGACGCCAGCTCTTGAGGAACGGGACGGTCAATTGAGTGGCGAACATGCGGAACTGCGACAGCACCACTAATGCAACGGCAACGCCGGTTGCGGCGATTCCCTGCCAGAAAAGTTTGGCTCGCGCCGTCAACCCCAGGCTGCGCCGCTGGACCACCTTGATGTAATCGTCCGCAAAACCGATGGCCCCAAAGGCAAGCGTGGAGCAAACCGCGACCCATACCAGCGGATTGGCCGGATCGGACCAGAGCACGGTGGGCAGCAAAATGGCGATGCAAATCAGCACGCCGCCCATGGTGGGCGTGCCTGTTTTTTTCAGATGCGACTGGGGCCCGTCCTCGCGAATGAACTGGCCGATCTGGAACTCGCGCAGCTTTTGGATTACATAGGGCCCGATGAAAAGCGCGATCATCAGCGCCGTGAGCGAGGCGAAGACGGTGCGAAACGTGAGATAACGGAAGATTCGAAATGGGTGAAAGAACGGAAAGAGCTTTTCGTAGAGCAGCCAGTAAAGCAAGGGGCCTCCCATGCCGGAATGAGGCGGGTTTCAGCTTGATTCTACAGGGGCGAGAGATGCCTGGCTGTGGAAGCGGGCTGCGCTGTTGATTGAATGGCTGACGAGTTTGGTTCTGGGTGCGTGCAGTCGTGATTGTTCTTTGAAGCTCTCGTGAAGTGAATTATCCAAGCCCTAGAAAAACAACCAGAGCCCGGTCGACGGCCGTTAGCGTGCGAGACTCCAGTTCGCCGAAGGGGTCGCCTGCCTTATCGCGCGGGATTGTGTGCGCCTTGTCCACCATGATCTGCGATGGAGCGCGCAGACCATTCTTCTTGCTTGGCGAGGCGGCAACGCGGAAGGTTTCAATGGGACGAAGTTCGCTGGTGATGGGCAAGATTGTCAAGGAAGGATGCTTCTGAAAGAGGTCCGACTGAATGACCAAAGCCGGCCGCGGTTTGCCGTACGCCCCTGACAAAACCACGGGCACCAGATCGCCGCGTTTCATACCCATCCGTCGGTATCGGCGACCTCAGCAATCCAGGCGAGAGTGTCAGCTTCCAACGGGTCGGCGGCCAGGGAGAGGGATTCCTGCTCACACTTGCGGCGAAAGGCCTCCGATCGGGTATCGGGAACCCAAAGCTGGACGGGCTTTAACCCTTCGGCGCGAAGTTGTTCGCGGTGCTTGCGGACGCGGTCTGTGACGGCGGATGGCATGGGCGATCTTTCGTTACATGAAACATTTTACTTCGATCTTGTGTTTCATGCAACGCGGCCTCAGAACGTTGAGAGAATGTTGCGGCTCACGCTGAGATATGGCATGGTATATCTCAAAAGGTGCGACGATGGCACATGTCGAAAAGGCGCGCGTTTTCATGAGTGGGCGGAGCCAGGCTGTCCGCATTCCCGCCGAGTACCGCTTTACCTCGAAGGAAGTCTACATTCGACGGGACGCACAGAGCGGCGACCTGATTCTGTCCCAGGCTCCCGGGAGTTGGGACGAGGTTTATGCCGCATTGGACAAGGCCGGGTTCCCGGATGACTTCCTCGACGACCGCAATCAGAGGCCGGTGCAAGAGCGCGACGAATTATGAGCCGGCTATATATGCTCGACACCAATAC
>Ga0181516_10000105_pt1 | contig 87164 bp, 81 predicted proteins | sample PEATcosm2014_Bin_25_FD_121104 | JGI IMG/M metagenome (GOLD analysis project Ga0181516, IMG submission 121104) | Peatland microbial communities from MTU Mesocosm Facility, Houghton, MI, USA - PEATcosm2014_Bin01_10_metaG | ecosystem: Environmental > Terrestrial > Soil > Wetlands > Peat | place...
CCCGCGAAGGCCTCGCCGCAATCCACCGAGAGCCGCTCGATGGGCTCGAGCCTCTTGCCCCCTTCGAACTTGTAGATCACTTCGGGCCGCCCGACGCAGAGCTCGAAGCCCTCGCGCCTGAGCATCTCGATGAGGATGACGAGCTGGAACTCGCCGCGTCCCTTGACGCGGTAGCAGCCGGCTAGCCCCGTCTCCTCGACCTGGATCGAGACGTTTTTGAGCGTCTCCCTCCGCAGGCGCTCGATCAGCTTGCTCGTCGTGACCTGGCTGCCTTCGCGGCCCGCCATCGGCGAGGTGTTGACTGCGAAGCGCATCGAGATCGTCGGCTCGTCGACGATGATGCGCTTGAGCGCCTTGGGATACTCTTTCGTGCAGATCGTGTCGCCGATGTGCACCTCGTCGATCCCCGAAAGCACGACGATGTCGCCCGGCTCGGCGCCCTCGCTCTCAACCAGCTTGGGGCCCGCGTAGGCCTGGAGCTTGGATACGTTGAGCGGCCTCTTTTCCCCGCCCTCGCCGATGCATACGAGGTCGTCCTTGGAGCGGACCGAGCCGTTGATCACCTTGCCGATCGCCTGCCGCCCGAAATAGTCGGAATAGGAGAGGTCGGAGACGAGCATCTGGAAGGGCTCGGCCGAGGAGTAAGAGGGGGCGGGGATGCGCGAGATGATGGTATCGAAGAGCAGATCGAGGTTCCCCGCCGGATCGCCGAGAGCGGCTTGCGCGACGCCGGCCCTGCCTACCGCGTAGATCACGGGGAACTCGAGCTGTTCCTCCGTCGCCCCCAGGTCGATGAAGAGGTCGATGATCTCGGAAAGGACTTCGTCAGCGCGGGCGTCGGGCCGGTCGATCTTGTTGATGACGACGACGACGGAGAGCCCGCCCTCGAGGGCCTTGTTGAGCACGAATCTCGTCTGCGGCAGCGGTCCCTCCGAGGCGTCGACGAGAAGGATGGCGCCATCCACCATGGAGAGGGCCCGCTCGACCTCGCCGCCGAAGTCGGCGTGCCCAGGCGTGTCCAGAATGTTGATCTTCGTGCCTTTCCACACGACCGAGCAGTTCTTCGCGGCGATCGTGATACCGCGCTCCCGCTCGAGTTCCATGCTGTCCATGAGCCGTTCCCGGGGCATTTGCCCTTCGCGGAATACGCCGCTCTGGCGAAACATCGCGTCGACGAGGGTGGTCTTGCCGTGGTCGACGTGGGCGATTATCGCGATATTTCGAATGCCGTCGTTATGGGCGTCTTTAGGGGTCACGTAGGGCCTGTCCTGGTATGCTTTTCGGAGGGATGCGCCCATGATACGCCAAGCCGCCGGTATTATTCTAGCGCCGCGTTGGAAAGTATCATCCCAGTCGGCGCGAGAATCCAAGCGGCGTATTTCCTGCTATAGCCGGTGCTTGCAACAAAATCGGCAATGCGTCCCATTGCCGGTTACCAGTTACCGCACTACACTTATCCCTGGCCCGCCTGTTCGCCAAGGAGCTCGTCCTCGCCAACTTCCCTGAAGCGACGAAGGAGGAGCTCCTCGAGCGCCTGGCCGATCTCATCCACGCGGCATACTTTTCCGTGCTTGGCCCCTCAACCCGGAAAAGCCCGCGAGCAGCCCTTCGAGTCCGATTTCGAAGCCGTCCTTCGGCTTGCCGTCGCTCAGACTGTCCTCGAGTTGGACGAAGCCGTGGAGCAAGGCCCAAAGCGCGATGGCGGCTCGCGGCGCCAAGGCCGGGCCGACCAGCCTTTCCGCGCGCGAGACCACCAGCATCCAAAGCTCCTGCCGCGCCTGGTGTAGACCCGGCGTCTCCTTCATGCCCATCATCATGACCGCGTATAGTCTCCTGTGCGCCTTGGCGAATCGCAGATAGGACTTGGCTCCCATTCGTATGGCATCCGTGCCTTCGGTCTTGCTTATAGCCCTCTCGAGGGACGAACGCAGACGCCGCAGACCCAATTCCGCGATTCCCGCCTCCAGGGTCGTTCTGTCGGGGAAGTACCGGTACAGGGAATGCGGAGTGATGCCGAGGCTGACGGCCAGGTCGCGCATATTCAAACCCGCGAGACCCGAAGCCTCTACTCGGGCGAAGGCCGTTTTCAGAATCGCCTGGGCGCTTGTCTTCGAAGGGTAAGGCATGGCTCAACACTATATCTCTTGACGCGGCTCCTTGGAAGATATACCTTCGAGATAGTGAAGATATACATAGTATATCTTGGAGGTTGAGGAGCGATGAGATCCGTCGTCGTCACGGGAGTTTCCACCGGTATCGGCCGGGGCACTGCCAAAGTTCTCGTCGAGAAGGGCTTTCGCGTATTCGGCAGCGTGCGTAAGCCCTCCGATGCCGAGCGGGTCTCCTCGGAGCTCGGTCCGGGCTTCCATGCCTTGCTCTTCGACATCACCGACGAACAGGCGGTGCGTCGGGCGGCTTCGGAAGTGGAGGCCCTCCTCGAGGGAGAGCCGCTCTGCGGCCTGGTGAACAACGCGGGCATCGCGAGCCCCGGGCCCCTCATATACCAGCCCGTGCGCGAATTCCAGCGACAGCTCGAGGTCAATCTCGTCGGCCCTCTTATCGTCACGCAGGCTTTCGTGAGGCTCCTGCGAGGCGGTCGCGCAGGAGCCTCGGCCTCCGGAAGAGTCGTCAATATCGGCTCGATCGGCGGGAAGATCGCAGGACCCTTCATCGGAGCCTACCACGCATCCAAGTTCGGCCTGGAAGGGCTCTCGGACTGTCTGCGCCGCGAGTTGTTCCTGCACGGGATCGACGTCATAGTCGTTGGCCCGGGCGGCGTTCGAACCGCGATCTGGGAAAAGGCGAAGGAGGCGGACATGTCCGCGTACGAGAAGACCGAATACGGCCCTTCTCTGGAACCTTTTCGCGCGTACATGATGAACACCGGTCTCAACGGCTACACTCCGGAACACCTGGGCCGCGTCGTCTTCAAGGCCTTGACGACCAGGCGCCCCAAGGCACGATACGGCTATTCGGTAGTCCCGCATCCGCTACGGGCATGGGTGCTTCCCCGGATTCTACCTGCGAGGATGCTGGACAGGATCATCGCGGGAAACATGGGATGGAAGAAATGAGCAAGATCTCGACAGTTCTCATCACGGGAGCCTCGAGCGGCATCGGGCTGGAATTGGCCAGACTCTTCGCCGCGGACAGACATAGGCTCCTGATCGTCGGACGGAACCCGGGCCGCCTCGATGCGGCGGCGGCGGAACTGGCCAGGATCGGGGCGCATTCCGTCACCGCGTTCGAGTTCGATCTCGAGAAACCGGAATCGGTCCCGAAGCTCCATGCCCGTTTGCTTCGGGAAAACGTCCGAGTGGATATCCTTGTCAACAATGCGGCCTTTGGAAGCTATGGCCTATTCGCGGAGAGCGAGCCCGAGGCGGCGCTGGGCATGATCCAGCTGAATATCGCCTCCCTCGTTCACCTGACCCGGCTCCTCCTCCCGGCCATGATTGCCGCGCGGTCCGGCGGCATAGTCAACATCGGGTCGGGCGCGGGCTTTGTCCCAGGGCCATTCTTCTCGGTCTACCACGCGACGAAGGCCTTCGTGCTCTCCTTCTCCGAATCCTTGGCGCAGGAGCTCAAATCGACGGGGGTCGGGGTCACCTTGGTCTGCCCGGGCCCCACGGTCACCGAGTTCCAGGCCCGGGCCGGGATCGGGATATCTCCAGGTTCGATGGACGCGCGAAACGTGGCCCTTGAGGGCTACCGTGGCTGGAAGCGCGGCAAGAGAATAGTCATCACCGGAGCCTCGCATCGGGCGAGCATTCGTCTTTCCAGGATCGTTCCGAGGTCCCTGCTTCCGGGCATAATGGAAAAACGATACCTCAGGGAAGCGGCTCGCGTCGCCGCGGCCGCTCATTACGAGCGCGATGGTGAGATCAAGATTGTCGACAGCGCGCTCGGTAACCACCCAGCAAGCGAGAAATCGCCCGTCAGGAGCGGATGAAGCGCGAAGGCTAGCCCGCATCCAAGCCGCCCTCCGAGGCATCCTCCCTTTGATCGTGCTCGAGAGGGAGGCTCGGATAAGATTTCTTGCTACGCTTTTCTGGCAAGATCCCAACTACCTGCTCTTTTGGCGAAAAGCCCTGATACTATAGCCGATCGGGGAGCGGAATGCACGACCGATTGAAAATCCGCCAGGATTCAAGGTCTGGGCCGAGCCAAAGAAAGGCCTTGAGCATGAGCGCGACATAGGAACCGGAGCGTGCCCGGCTCTCTATCGAGGGGAACAGCAAGGGGAGCGCGGGGTGTTTGGGGACTCGTGTATGGATCAGGAGAAGAAAGTCGGCGCCAGAAGCGACTCCTGCTTGATCAAAGAGATGGCGGCAAGACAGGCATCTTGGGAATCGAAGCCTTCTTCGCTCGTGAAGAGGGTTTTCTCTGTGTCGGAGAGGCGGAAATGGAACTTGCCGTCGTCGCTCGTGAAGACCTCGAACTTGGCGCCAGACTTGGGACGATCGACATGAATCACGACGTCATACGGCTCGTTCTTGAGGAAGAACTTGCCCCGTTCGCCTCTGGAAAAATCGTAGTGGCTTTTCATGGCGTTACCATCCCCTACAGAGAATAATACTGCTGCTCTTCATCTCTGTCAGCCTTTCGGGCCGAGATAATCCGAATCGATTGGACTCCATTGCGTGATCGATAGACGTGGCAGACGACACAGTCGATACCCTGATCCGTCCTACCCATGGAAATCCAGCGGTCTTCGGTGCTTTCAGAATGCTGATGATCATAGACCGTAATCACATTGGGATCCAGGAATACGGGTATGACCGAGGCGAACGAAATCCCGTGCTTTCGTCGATTGATCGAATCCTTGGTCGCGTCCCATTCGAAGCGCACGAGTCGTATTAAGCCTCTGGTCTGGCAAATTCGTCAAGTGTTTTGATGATCGCCCGCTTTCTGGATTCCGGCAGCTGCTCGAGATCGCGGAGCCGTTATGTAAATCGAGTATTGGGCGACTCTTCGGGTAGATCCGGTAAATCATTCGTTGGCCGATGCTGTCGTAGCCGACCAAATCATACTAGGATAGGCCCTTTGCTTCAATTTTATCCAGGTCGACGACGTTTCCCGGGCCTTGCGTCAATGCTATGATCGGTCCATGAAACGACCGGCGGCCGAGCTCCTCTCCGTCAAGATGATATGGGAAGGGGCGCCGCACAACGCCTTCACCGATCTTGCCCGCCATCGGGGCTCGTGGTTCTGCTGCTTTCGCGAGGGAGGTGCGCACGCTCTCTGCGCCGGCAAGGTGAGGGTGCTGCGCTCGGAGGACGGCGCCTCCTGGAAGAGCGCCGCCCTGATCGCCGAGCGAGGCGTGGATCTCCGCGACCCGAAACTCTCCGAGGCTCCAGACGGGAGCCTCGAGATCCTCATGGGCGGCAGCCCCGTGCGAATGGGGCGGTACGAGGGCCGAAGGCCGAGGATAAGCCGGTCGCGCGACGGCCTTTCCTGGACAAAGCCCCTCCCGATCGCCGAAGAGGGCGACTGGCTGTGGCGCGTCGACCGCCGTGGCGGCAGGAGCTACGGGATCAGCTATCGCCTGCAGAGCCCGCGTCGCTGGACCGTCGCCCTCCTCGAGAGCTCGGACGGTCTGGACTACCACGTTCTCGTCGAGCTCGGAGTCCCGGGCAAGCCCAACGAGGCCACGCTGAGGTTCCGAGGGAAGCAAGCCGTGGCCCTCGTCCGGCGGGAGGCGGGAGAAGGCAGGGCATGGATCGGCAGGAGCCTGCCTCCCTACCGCTCGTGGTCTTGGAAAGAGACCGCGGAGCGCGTCGGCGGGCCCAACTTCATCGTCCTCCCCGGAGGGGCTTTGATCGCCGCGACAAGGATCTGGAGGCGCGGGAAGCCGCTCATGGCCCTTTGCGCCATGACCACAGGGTCCTTGCGCCCTATCCTGGAGCTGCCGTCGGGCGGGGACTGCGGCTATCCGGGCATGGTCCTCCATCGCGGTATCCTCTGGATCAGCTACTATTCCTCGCACGAAGACAAGGCCAGGATATATCTCGCTCGGGTGCGGCTCTCGGTGCCGGGGGCTTGATAACACTACGGAAGGGAATCTAGGGGTTCTTCCCCGAGAAGACAGAATTCATGTGTCCAGCTGCTTGTGCCACTTTATAGTGCAATCGAACGAGGACTCCAGACAAGCTTATTTTGGGTTCATTATGAGGCAGAGGATGGTTCGTATTCAATTCAGTTTGTTTGGTTTTCAGCCTGAAATTTTTTAGTATTCAGTCTCAATATCTTTCATTTTGAGCCTCAATCTCCGGATCCCAGCACTGGCGTATACAACTCGGAAGGCAATCGTGGCTATTAAGGTCGCTTTGGTCAGAAACAATATCCTAAGGGATGCGAAGCCCGTACCGCGTATCGTGCAGCGATATAAGGTCGGCTTCGGCTCGACCGTTCAGATCCTGCACGCCACCGGGAGCCGTCTTCGCTTTACCTGGGACGATATAGCACAGGGCGTCTTTTCTATCCCCCCTTCGGCATCCGAGGGGGAGACGAGGACGACCGTGTACAGCCATATCGGGAGCGCGCGGATCGCTCAGGCAAGCTCGACGGCCGGTCCTCGCGCATCGAGGCTGCGTCCATATCACCGAAGAGGTCGACCGAGATCACCGAGGCGCATTATGCGATAACGAACATATCCGCGGCGCTCCTCGCTTCGGCGATGAGCGAGGTATTGTGCGAGGTCAACTCCATCGTCGCCACCATCGCTTGGTTGATCTCCTTCGTCCCCCGGGTTATCTCCTCGTTGTTCCTCACCACCACCGTATTCACGTTCTTGAGTCGTTCCACCTGCTCCAAGATCGTCGCGTTCCCCGACGCCATCTCCCCCGCCCCTCGCGTGATCTCTCTTGTGATGTCGCGCAGCCGTGCCAGAGCCTCCAGTACCTGCCTGCCTCCCTCGCGCTGCTCCTTCATCGCAGAGCCTATAGTTTCTACCGCCTCACCCAAAGCCCCCGACTTCTCCAATATCGAGCCGAACGCGTTCACTGCCGCTCCCGCCGCTCCTTGCACTGCTTCGATCGACGCGGACACCCGTCCCAGGTCCGCGGAGATGTCCTTAGCCTGCGACGTCGACTGCTCCGATAGCTTCCGTATCTCGTCCGACACCACTGCGAAGCCTTTGCCCGCATCCCCTGCATGCGCCGCCTCGATCGCCGCGTTCATCGCCAATGTATTCGTCCGATCCGCTATCTCCGTGATCAGCCGGGCCGCCTCCGTCAGGTTCTCCGAGTACCGCACGATTGCCACCACCGCTTCCACTACCTCGTCGATCCTCGCCTTCCCCTCGGTACCCTCGGTCGCCAATCGCTTCGATGCCTCCGCCGCTTCCTCGGCTCCCGACGCCACCGACTCGACGTTAGCAATCATCTGCTCTACCGACGCCGACGATTGCGATATCACCGCCGACTGCTTCGCTATCATCGCGGTCAGGGCTTCCACGCTCCGCGCCAGCTCTTCGATGGCCGCGGACACTTCCCCCACCGCCGTGGACTGCTCCTCGAGCTGCCCCCTGGTGTTCCCGATATTCGCGTTGATCTGGATGACGGCCGCGCCGGTCTCCTCCATGTTCCCCGCCAACGCACCCCCCGTCTCCCCGAGCGCAGCCAGCTTGTCCTTCACGGTCGTCACCAAACGCCGGAGGTCCACCACCAGATCGTCCACGCAGCGCGCTATATGCCCAAGCTCATCCTTGCCCGTCGCGCCAGTCTTGACGGTCAGGTCCCCTTTCCCGACCTTCTCCACTGCCGCCGCCAGATTTCCCAAAGGCAGGGTTATCGAACGGACCGTCAAGAGCACCACGAGCGTCAGGAGGATGAGGGCTCCGCCCGCCACGGCGTACTGGATCGCCGACGAAAGCCTTTCATCGGCTTTGGCACTGGCGTAGCTTCGGTCTCCCTCCTTCAAGACGGAAGAGGAAAGGGTCTCGAGGGCCGAGCGCAGCTCCCCGAAATAAGCGTCCGCTTGCCCGATGAAAGAGATGAAAGAGGCGCGAAAATTCTTGTCGGTGCGGATGCTGCGGGATATGCTCGATATGATATTCGCATAGTCGCCATGGGCCTTGGCGAGGTCGGCGATGGCCTTCTTCTCCCCCTCCGATTCGCCTCTAAAGGCTTGTAGGTCTTCAATAAGCGAGGAACTGGCCTTGACTCCCGCCTCCATATCCACGACCATGTCCTCGAGCTGCTCGGCCGTGAACCCTTGGTTGCCGAAGTTTACGATCTCGTACATGCCCACCTGCGCCGAGTAGGCTTGGAGTTCCATCTCGTAGCTCAGCCGGGTCAGTCCCCCGCGCACCTTATATATGCTGTCCGTGGCGGCAGCCAAAGAGCCGAAGGCCCTTCCGCTGACAATTACGATTATGGCGAGCGTTAATATGGCGACAGTGGAAAGAATGAGAAGCTTACCAAGAATGTTGAGACGCGAAAACAATGAAGTTCTCATTTCGGTCCCTTTAGGTAAGATATTTTGCGTGGAAACGTCGTTCCCACTCCTCCCGTAACATTCCCCGAAATTTTGGATGAGCGATTTCGATAAGGGAAACGGCCCGTTCTCTTAAGGTCTTTCCTTGTAGGGAAGCGACGCCATATTCTGTAACGATATGATCTACTTCATTCCTATTGGTAGTGACCGCCGCGCCTTGATCGAGGAAAGGAACGATTTTGGAGAGCTCCCCGTTTTTAGCCGTTGATTGAAAAACAAGGATAGATTTCCCCATGCTGGCCATTCTCGACCCTCGGACAAAATCTACCTGGCCTCCAACCGATGAAATTTGCATGGGTCCTATGCTTTCCGAGCACACTTGTCCCGTCAAGTCGACTTGGACACAGGAATTTATCGAAATCATATTGTCGTTTTGGGCAATAACGCTCGGATTATTGACATAATCCACAGGCGCCATATATATCGCCGGATTATCGTCGAGAAAATCGTAAAGTTTATCGCTGCCCATGACAAAAGAGACGACCATGCGGTCTTTGTGCAATGTTTTCTTTTTATTGTTGATGACTCCCTGTCGAACCAGATCCACCACTCCATCGGAAATCATTTCACTATGTATCCCTAGGTCCTTTTTCTCAGCCAATGAAAGAAGCACCGCGTCTGGAAGGGAACCGATACCTAACTGCAAGGTTGCCCCGTTCGGGATCAGCTCCGAGCAGAAATCGCCTATCATTTTACCTTCATTAGTGAGACCGTCTTTTGGTAATTGGATGAGCGGTTCGTTGCATTCAACCAGGTAATCGATATCCGATACATGGAGGAAAGAATTCCCATGCGTTCTGGGCATGAACGAATTTACTTGGGCAATTACCAATTTGGCTTGTTGAGCCGCGGCCAATGTATAGTCGACGGAGACTCCCAAACTGACATAACCATGCCTATCCGGGGGAGTTACCTGTATCAACGCTACATCCAAAGGCAAGGACCCGTCGTGGAATAGTTTCGGTATTTCGGAAAAATACCTCGGGGTATAATCGGCTCTGCCTTCGTAAATCGCCTTACGTTCTTTAGGGCCGACAAAAAGCGAGTTATGGCGGACATAGGGGACCATTTCCGGGCAACAGTACGCGCTTTCGCCCTGGCCGATCATGTGAACGGTTTTTACGTCCCTAAGCTGAGCCAAACGCGAAACGAATCCCTTAACTAGAGCCTGAGGTTCGCCGCAAGCATGCCCTATTGAGACCCGATCCCCGCTCTTGATTTTTGAAAGTGCATCTTCGAGTGTCGAGTGCCGATAATCGGTCTTCATGCATTAGTCTCCTCCAAGCGGATTTTCGCACGCACGCTCGCTTTTAGCGCATGATCATGTCTCTCCCGCCTGATTTTTGCCGAGCGCTGTCTTTCTCGGAATCACGATGCCCGCGCGAATAATCACGCTGGTGGCATATACGGACTCGCTGGCCAATTTTATCCCGGTCAGTTCGTTGCGGCGATAGTTGCCGGGCGAAACGCCGACCAGCTTCTTGAATGTCTTGATGAAATGAAACACATTGTTGTACCCAACCACGCTGCTGATCGCGGCGACCTCCATATCGGTACCCGCCAAAAGCTCCACCGCCTTATTGATACGCACATTGTTCAAATATAAATTGATCGTATCACCGGTGATTTCTCGGAAGATTCTACATAAGTAGTTTTTGCTGTATCCGATATTGGTCGCCAAATCGTCAAGCGTAATATCCTCAGCATAATTCAAATCCAGATATTCTTTAATCTTCACGGCCTTCTCATTTAATGGAGCGTTTGCGCTCGACTGCAAGGCCTGAGCCTCGCACCACCGTATCATCTGATACAGAAGCGTGCACATCTGGTGCTCTACGACTCGGGCGTAATGGAGTTTCTTGTCCATACCCTCCAAGAAAGCCTGACGCAAGAGTTCCCCCATCTCGCTTGTACCGCAGGAGACCGCGGGGACCTGTTTCAGTTCAGTTTCGAGCTCGTGGTTTAATACCATAAATTTCGCTTCAAGTATTCTCAGCGGAGATCGAATATCTTGCGGAAGCTCCTTTATCCCATGCACAGTGTCCGGACGGGCGAACACGAACATATCTTTGCTCAGTTCATGCTCCTCGCCATTGACCAGGAAAGTCCCTGCGCTTTCCATGACATAATAGACCTGATAGTATTCATGGTGAGCGTGTTCCTCTAGGCATGCTCCCGCGCCATATTCGGTTTCCGCCAACCATAGAACTTCAAGCTCATGATAAGGATTATCCACGGCCGCCCCCCGTTCAAATTACCGTACAGCATGTATACCGGCATATTTTACACAATCCCCTAAGATTGGTCCCGGCCTTCACTCGCATTTCCTGCCGCCCAGGTATGCCTTGACGACCGCCTCATTCACCAGCATCTCCGCTCCTGTGCCCTGCAGAATGACCTTGCCGGTCTCAAGGACATAGGCGTAGTCGGATACCTTTAGCGCGCTGTTTGCCATCTGCTCCACCAGGAGAACGGTAATTCCGGAATCCCTGACCTTCAGAAGCAGCTTAAAGACATCGGCCACCACGATGGGCGCGAGCCCGAGAGAGGGTTCGTCCAGTATCAGGAGCTCCGGGTCGGTCATCAGCGCGCGGGCGATCGCCAGCATCTGCTGCTCGCCGCCGGAAAGCGTTCCGCCGAGCTGTTTGCGCCGCTCTCCCAGGCGGGGGTATAGCGCGTACATCTCGTCCTTCTTAAGGTCGACGCGCTTCTTCTCCAAAACCGTATGCGCGCCCAACAGCAAGTTCTCCTCCACGGTATGCTTGGGAAAAATCTGACGTCCTTCGGGGACCAGACGGATGCCGTCCCGCACCAGCTTGTCCGCTTTGGCGGTATTGATCTGCGCGCCTTTGTAGCTGATGGAACCCTTCGTACTGCGATGGAGGCCCACCACGGTATTCAGTATCGTGCTTTTCCCCGCGCCGTTGGCTCCCAGTATCGTCACGATCCCCCCCTGCCTGACCTCCAGGGAAACGTCGTGCACGACTTCCGTCTTGCCGTATGAAATCGATACATTCTCGAGTTTCAGCATACTTCGTCGTCCACGCCGAGATAGGCCTTGCGCACTACCGGATTCGCCGCGACCTCATCCGGCCTTCCTTCCGCGATTTTCTTGCCGTAGTCGAGCACCGTTATATAATCCGAAATTTCCATGACCAGACTCATATGATGCTCAATCAGGAGTATGGAGATCCCGGCCTTCCTGATTTTGGCTATCAAGTCGGAAAATTGCGCGGTCTCCGTTTCCGTCAGACCCGCGCAGGGCTCGTCCAATACCAGCATCTCCGGTTTCATGCACAGCGCGCGGGCGAGCTCCAGCAGCTTCTGCTGCCCGGACGACAAGTTGCCGGGGGCGTCGTTGAGTTTCTCGCCGAGGCCGATCACGCGCAGATAATCCATGGCCGCCTCATAGGACTCCCGCTCTTCCCTGCGCATTTTCCCGCTCCGGAACAAGGCTCCGACCAGGCTATGCGAATAGGACAGCCTCGCGCCCACCACGACGTTGTCGATCACGGACATGCCATTGAACAGCCGTACATGCTGATACGTTCGCGAGACGCCTCGGGGCATAAGATCCCACATGCGGCTTCCGGTGATGTCCCTTCCGTTGAACGCCACCCTGCCTTCCGTGGGCCTTTCAATGCCGGTTATCATATTGACGGTCGTAGTCTTTCCCGCTCCGTTCGGGCCGATCAGGGAATGGACCGTGCCCCGCTTGATGGCCATATCCAACGCGTTGACCGCCGTCAGTCCTCCATAGCATTTGGTGAGCCCCCCGATGGTCAGGATGTCCTGGGTCTCGGAGGTCGACACCACTTTGTAATCGCCGAAATCGAACTCATCCTTGCGGCTGTCAGCATTCACGAAACTGTTGTCGTCGATCGCGCGGAAGCGCTTCTTTATCGTACCGACCACGCCCCCCGGAAGCACCTGCGTCAGGACGACCAGCAGTAGTCCATATACAATCTGTTTTAGGTCCGGGGAGGCATTGAAAAACTCAGGCAGTACCGTCGCGATCGCGGCGCCGATCACCGGACCGCTCAAGGTCCCGGAGCCGCCGACGACCACCATCAGCAATACGAATAGAGTGAAGCTGAACCCGAACGAGTCGGGGCTCAGATAGCCGATGAAGCTCGCATACATGGCGCCGGCAAGGCCGGAAAGGGCGGCGCTGAACAGAAACCCGTACACCCGGTACAGGGGATAGTTGATGCCCAGCCCGCCGGCGGTGATCTCGTTGTCGCGCATCGCCATGAAGTCCCGGCCCCAGCGGCTCTTCACCAGATTCCTCTGGAATAAAAGGCAGAGCATCATCACCGCAAGGATGGCATAGTACTTGCCCGCCAGGCTCAGCGGCAACCCGAAAATCTGCCATTTCTTGATATTGAAACCCACCGAGCCCCCGGTCGCGCCTTGCCAGCCCACCATGATCTGCTGGACGATCTCCAGCACGCCTATGCTCACCAGAGCGAGGTAGTCGCCCTTGACCTTAATGGCCGGGATGGAGACGACGAGGCTGATGAGGCATGACATCAGTATCCCGCACAGGACGCCGACGCCGAAAGGCAGGCCGTACCTCGTGATCGCGATTGCCGACGCGTAGGCGCCCGCGCCATACAGGGCCGCCGCGGAAAACGTCGTCATGCCGCAATACCCGGCGGCGATATTATAGCCGGTGGCCAGAATGACATAGACGAACAACAGAGCGAAGAAGCGTATGTAGTAATTCCCTGCGGCGTGGGGGAGGATCATGACGGCGAGCAGCAGAAGGCTCCATGCTCCGGTAAACAGGGTGCTATATTTTCTCTTTGCCGGAGTCGCCTTTAGTGAAGAATTTCGCACCTAGTATCCCTCCCGGTAAAAATATGATCACAATGATCATGACGAAAAAACTGATGGCGTCCTTGTACGAGGCCGGAATGTACGAGCCGATGAGAGCCTCGATCAGGCCGAGGGATATACCGCCGATGAACGCGCCCTGCGTATTGCCGAGGCCGCCGATCAGCGCCGCCGCGAAGCCCTTGAGCCCGATCGAGGACATCATGTTATAGCTCGCGAAGGTGACCGGCGCGATCAACGCGCCGCTGATCGCCGCGACCACCCCGGCCAGGCCAAAGCAAAACAGCACCGTTACGTCGCTCTTGATGCCCATCAGCCTCGCGGTGTCATGACGGTACGACACCGCCCTGACCGCTCTGCCAAACCGGGTCTTTTGGATCAGCAGCTGATACGCGAGGCCGACCACCAGGGAAATCACGATCATCATGATTTCATGCAGCATGATATTCGCGCCGAGTATATGGACGATCCTACCGTTGAACAGGTAGGGATAGGCCTGGGGCTCCGTCCCGAAATACATCCGGGCGGCGTTATCGATGATGATCGAGGCCCCGAACAGCGTGACTATCCATCCTATATTGGTCGAAAGAGCGCCCAGCTTTTCCACGCAGGTCTTGTAAATCGCCATGTTCATCGCGACATTGATGACGACGGCGATCAGGATGGCCGCCGCATACGGAAGGTGGAAATACGCCATGCTCCAGTAACTCGTCATCGCGGCCAGCATGATGACGGACGCATGGCAGAAATTGATTATCGAGGTCGTCGAGAAAACCATCCCGATGGCCAGCGCCATCAGCGCATAGATGCTGCCGTTTGCCAGACCAAAAATAAACTGCTGCACCGGCTTGATTTCTCCCCTAGGTATTGGCGGCGCCGCTGACGATCAGGCATTGGCCGCTGACGAAACTCGCGTCATCGCTCGCGAGGAAAGAGACGACACTCGCAATCTCCGAGGGCTCGCCCAGCCGTCCCAGGGGGATACCTTTCATGTACTCCGCGATAATCTCTTTCGGCACCGATTGGAACATATCCGTGTTGATAAACCCGGGGGCGATGCAGTTGGCCGTGATGTTTTTTGGGCCGCCCTCGCGCGCCAGAGTCTTGGTAAGGCCGATCAAGGCAGCCTTGGACGCGGCGTAATTCGCCTGACCTGCGTTGCCGAACGCGGAGGTCGACGAGATGTTGACGATGCGGCCATACTTCCGCTCGCGCATATGGGGAACCACGGCATGACAGAGGTAATAGGGGCCGTTTAAATTGATGCTCAGGACGGCGTCCCAGTCGGCGGTAGCCATCTTGTGGAACATTTTATCCCGCGTGATACCCGCGTTATTGACCAGAATATCGATTGCGCCGAACCGCCCCAGCGCGGCCTCGACGGCCTCGTTGACCTGATTCTCCTTGGAAACGTCGCACGTTGCCGCAAAGACGCGCTCCCCGGAAGGATCCAGCTCAGCCGCGGTCTTTTCCAGTAATTTCCGATCATAGTCCAAAAGCGCGACGCCGGCGGCGCGGTCCTCGAGCATCCTCTTCGCGATTGCCGCCCCGATCCCTTTCCCGGCGCCGGTCACGATCGCATATCTTCCCGTTAGATCACTCATGTCGGTTATCCTCGCTTTCTAAAGATCAAAACAAGCCGCGGGCATCTCCCGGAGCTCTTTACTCACCTGAATGGGAAAACTCAGGTGCGCGCGCACATCTCGCTCAAGGTCCGCGAAGGGCGCGATCTCCGTCAGGACAAGGCCCTTCCCGCCCAGCTCAAATACCGCGCGCTCCGTAATGAATGTGACTTTCTGGCCGCTCTTATACGCCTGCTCGCCATTAAAGCTTATATGCTCGACCTGTTCGATCAGCTTAGGCTGTTTGCCGTCCGTCAGGTTCCATGCGCCGGCCCGCTTCACACAGCCTGAACCGAGCATGAATTTGGAACATACGACCAGGCGCTCCGGCGTCTGTGTGACATAATTGAATCCGCCAAGCCCGAATATTTTTTTTCCGATCCTCAACACGTTGATATTGCCGCTGCGGTCAAATTCCAGAGCGCCGACAAAGGCGATATCCAGCCCTCCGCCCTCGTAATATTCGAACTGCGAGTTCTGGTCGTAGATGGTGTCGGCGTTGATGACCGCGCCAAAGGCGATTTCGCCGGCGGGGATTCCGCCCATCATGCCAAGCTCCACCGAGAACGTAATCTCCTCCGGGGTCAAAAGCTTCATATCGTCCAGTTCCAGACCGATGCTTGTGGGAATGCCGATACCGAGGTTGACCACGTCGTCGGGACGGATCTCCAGGGAGGCTCGCCGCGCGATGACGCGATCCGCATCCAGCCGTTTTACGCTCATCTCGGTGCCCTTTCCCAGAAGCTGCGCCATATACTCCGAAACCTGTCCCCACGAGGAGTGATACTCGCCGCTGTAGAGCGCGTTATAGCATTCGACGCCTGTCTGCATCTGATCCGGATTCCGATAGATCGCATCCACGAACTGACAGGGAATCCGCACCTGCTGCGGATTGGCGTGCGAATCGCTGATTCGCTCCACCTGAACGATGACGCGCCCGCCGTTGTTCTTGACGGCCTGCGCCAGCGTCAGAGCGTCCAGCAGCAGCGCCTCTTTTTCAAATGTGATGTTGCCGTTGACATCCGCCGTGGTGGCCCGGATAACGCAGACTGTGGGATAGATGGTCTTGACGAAAAGCTGCTCCTTCCCGTCGACTTCCACTACCTTGACGAACTCCTCCTTGGATACGCCGTTCAGCCCCGACCCCTCCACCCTCGGGTCCACGGAGGTATGCAGCCCTATGGTCGTGAAAAATCCCGGGCTATGACGGGCGGCCTCGTGCAGATTGCGCGATAGAAACCCCTGCGGGATATTGTAGGCTGTCACTTCATTGTCGTTGATCATCGGGAAAAAGCTGCGCATACTGTCGAAATGACCGACAATTAGCCGCGAAACCAATCCCTTGTGCGCGAGACGATTCGCAAGCTCCGGCAATTCGCGCCCGCCAAACCCGCATGAGCAGTAAAGTGTGAGATCGCGCGGGTTCCCCTCTTCCAAAAAGCGCTTTTCCAAAGCCTTGTGGAAGATTTCGGGATTACCCAGCCATCCCATCGCATTGAACGCAAGGATGTCCTCGTCCCTGATCATAGCAGCAGCTTGCTCTACCGAAATTATCTTTCTCAACTTAACCGCTCTCCGTCACTATGAAAGATTGGCAGGCAAGTCACCGTCCCGGCATATCTCCGCCACCGATGGGGCGATGCCTTGCGTGCCATTATTCTTGGTTTCGCCAAAGACTCCACTATCTCCGGATGAAGAGGTCGCCGTTGACTTTCTCGACGATATCCACCGGTACACAGTCTTCCGCGCGGAAACCGTCATGATCCGCCGCGCCGAATTTGTAAGCCCCGCCGAAATTGCCTTGGTACTTGGCTCCCTGCGACTCGATCGCGGCCTTGACCGCGTCAGGATCGGTTTTTCCGGCAGTCTCGATCGCCCACTTGAGCAGCATTACGCAATCATATGCGGATGCGACGGTACTGGGATTCGTATCGCGCTTGCCGACTCCGTAAGGACCGTATGCAGCGACGATTTTATTATACAGACTCAGGAAGCGACCCTGCAGCGCGCTTTTCGCGTCGGCAACCGACCAATCTTTGATCCCCAAGGAGGCGCAGTGGCTCGATCCGGCCCCGGCCAGTTCGTTGAAATTCGTCATTACGATACCGGTGTAACCGTAGATGCGGAGGCTGCCGATGTAACCTACGCGTTCCAGGGCCTTGACGATTCTTGCGCCATCGGCGCCCAGCGTCCAGAACAAAGCGCAGTCCGCGCCGCTGTTCTTGAGGCTCTGCGCAACGGAAGACATGTCGGGATCATCGGATTTATAGGTCACCTTCGCGACCGGCGCGACACCATACTTATCGCAGTACGTTACCATGGCAGCCAACCCGTCGACGCCCAGCGCGGAGGTGTCGGCCACGAGAGCGACTTTTTTATATCCTCTCTGCTTCGCGTTTAGGACGAGCGAATTTGCCTGCAGACCGTTAGGAATCATGATTCGGAAAGCATAAGGGAACTTCTGCGCATCGATGATGCTGTTGCTGCTGGCGACACAGGTAACGCTGACGATCTTGTTCTCCTGGAGGAAGGGGAACACCGTCGCGGCGGGCGTGGAATTGGTCGTGCCGACCAGGAAATTGATGCCTTCTTTGTCGATCAGCTCTTGGGCGGCCGTCAGCGACGTGGTGGGATTCGCTTCGTCGTCGCGGTAGACCGCCTTGACTTTGCGGCCGAGGATGCCGCCGGCCGCGTTGATTTCGTTGATCGCCAGGTCGACGCCCTGCTGCTGCGCTTTCCCGAGGGATGCGGAGGTGCCGGTCATGGCACCCAACACGCCTATCACGATAGGCTTTGAGGTGGATTGAGCTCCAAGGCTCAGGATCACGGCCAACGCAAGAATCGAACTTAACAGACCCTTCCTTTTCATTCGCTCTTCTCCTTGTTCGGAATTTCTATCGCGACGGGTCAAACCCGTTCAACAACCAGAGAAAATCCTTGGCCGCCGCCGCAGCAAAAGGATATGAGGCCGCGTTTCAGGTTTTGCCGCTTCATGTGGCGCACAGTGCGGCACATCAGGATGCCGCCGGAAGCCGCGTTGGGGTGCCCGATGGCGATTGCGCCGCCGTTAGGATTGACGCGCTTGCTATCGATATTCAGTTCCCTGATGCATGCCAAGGATTGGGAAGCAAAAGCCTCGTTCAATTCGATTATGTCAAAATCATCAATGGTCAGCCCCAGCCGCTTCATCAGTTTGCGCGTGGCCGAAACGGGGCCGATGCCCATGATGTTCGGATCCACGCCCGCGGAGGCGAAACCGGACACCTTGGCCAATGGTTCCAAGCCTGACTCCAATGCCCGCTCCCTGCTCATAAGCACGACGGCGGAAGCTCCGTCATTCATGGGCGAGGAATTGCCCGCCGTGACCATGCCGTCGGCAAGCAGAACGGGCTTCAGCTTGGCCATGCTCTCCATGGATGCATCCGCGCGGACGCATTCGTCCCTCTTGAAAATCACCGGCGCGCCCTTTTTTTGCGGAATCTCGATGGGGAAAATCTCGTCGTCGAAGAAACCGCTATCCCATGCCGCCGCGGCCTTTCTATGGCTTTCCAGCGCGAAGGCGTCCAGCTCTTCCCGGCAAAGATGGTACTTCTTCGCCAAATTCTCGGCCGTGATAATCATAGGAGGATCTCCGATCTCCTGGGTGGAAACGGACAGTTTGGTGAATTCCAATTCCATGGGAAAGCCGACCTCAGGGCGCTTCACCATCAGCGGCATTTTTGAATAGCTCTCGACGCCGCCGCAAAGAACCGTGTCGCAAGCGTCGCTCATGATCAGGGAAGCGCCGAAAGCGACGGCGTTCAGAGAACTGGAGCATTGTCTATCCACGGTAATTGCCGGGACGGTGATGGGAAATCCGGCCTTCAGCACTGCCACTCGGGCAAGATTGCCATAGTTGTAGTTGAACAAATTCCCGAAAATGACCTCATCAATCGATTCGGGATCCAATCCAGCGCGCTCCACCGCCTTCCGCATTGCCATGGCTCCCAAAACAGGCGCCTCGAAATTGCCTAATGCCAATCCGCGTTTTCCTACCGGCGTTCTAGCCACGGATACAATGACGGCTTCTCTCATAGTACAGACTCCTTATGTGATATAGGTCAATCATAACCCTATACCTAGTATGAATTGTTGTTTATTGTTATCATCGTACAGGTGCTTAAAGAGCAAGTTCAGAACAAGGAAACTCGCTAATCTAATGCAAATTAGATATATCACCCATTACCTGTCCTGTAAAGCCATATTTTTCATTTCATTTGTATTGTTGTTTATTACAATGTGAGCGATGGGAAAAAAGACAAGTATTAGATAAAAATGGATTGACAAAAATGCCTCAAACCACTACTTTTGGCGCGAAGAAGGGCATCGCGAAGCTCTCGGATTGCCGGCGCCGTAGCCCACATCGCTCCGCTCGCGACGGTCCTACCCCAGCTTCAAGGTCTCAAGGTTCTTAAAGGCACATATCGAGGAGTTTCTTATAAAGGAGTTTCTTATGGACAGCGCTCTGGCCGGCTTCGTGTTCGAGGATCTGGCCGTAGGTATGTCTGCGGCCTTCGCCAAGACGGTCACCGAGGCGGATATCGGGACCTACGCGGGGGTCACCGGCGATTTCAATCCTGCCCATGTGAATGAGGAATTCGCGAAGGGGACCATGTTCAAGGGGCGCATCGCCCACGGCATGCTCTCCGCGGGCTTCATTTCCACCGTTCTTGGCACCAAGCTGCCGGGCCCCGGCTGCATCTACGTATCCCAGACGCTCAAGTTCAAGGCGCCGGTGCGCATCGGCGACACGGTCACTGCGCGGGTGGAAGTGACGGGAACCGTGCCGGAGAAAAAATTCGTCATCTTACGGACCCTCTGCTCCGTCGCAGACAAGGTGGTCATCGACGGCGAGGCAACACTCCTCGTCCCTACCAGGAACTGAACCCAAGCCGGGCTCCGCGCATACGATCGCGAGGAAAAGATGGATCATATGGATAAGAGTTTCATGAGAACCAGAATGGGCGCAAACGATATTCGCTGCGGCGGCAATCTCGCGGATAGGAGATAGCCATGGACTTCAGCTTTGATAGGGAGCACCAGCTCCTCTCCCAGCTCTATCGGGATTTCGCCGAGAACGAAGTGAAGCCCCTCGCCAAGGACGTGGACGAGACCGAGTCCTTCCCGGTGGAAACCGTGAGGAAGATGGCGCGCTTCGGGATGATGGGCATTCCCTTCCCCAAGGAATACGGCGGGGCGGGCGGCGACAACCTGGCCTACATCATGGCCGTCGAGGCCCTCTCCAAGGTATGCGGCACTACGGGCGTCATACTCTCCGCCCACACGTCCCTCTGCGCCGCCCCGATCTGGGAGTTCGGTACCGAGGAGCAGAAGAGGAACTATCTTCGCGGCCTCGCTTCCGGCGAAAAGCTCGGAGCCTTCGGTCTCACGGAGCCCAACGCGGGCACTGACGCGGCCGGTCAGCAGACGACAGCCGAGCTCAAGGGGGATCATTATCTCCTCAACGGCTCCAAGCTCTTTATCACGAACGCCGGCTACGCGGATGTCTACATTGTTTTCGCCATGACCGACCGCGGCAAGGGAACGAAAGGCATCTCCGCGTTCATCCTCGAGAAGGGGATGGCGGGCTTCTCCATCGGCAAGAAAGAAGCGAAGATGGGCATCCGCGGATCATCTACCTGCGAGCTCATTTTCGAGAACGTGAAAGTCCCCGCGGCAAATCTCCTGGGCAAGGAGGGAGGCGGCTTCGGCATCGCCATGAAAACGCTCGACGGCGGGCGCATAGGCATAGCCGCGCAGGCCCTGGGCCTCGCGCAGGGCGCGATAGACGAAACCGTCGCCTACGTGAAGGAGCGCAAGCAGTTCGGAAAGGCGCTCGCGCAATTCCAGAACACGCAGTTCCAGCTCGCTGACATGCAGGCCAGAACCGACGCGGCCCGGCTTCTCGTGTACCGCGCGGCCTGCTCCAAGGACGCGAAGCTGCCCTATAGTGTCGAGGCGGCCACGGCCAAGCTTTTCGCCTCGGAGACCGCCATGGAGGTGACGACCAAGGCCGTCCAGCTCCATGGCGGCTACGGCTACACGCGCGAATATCCCGTGGAGCGCATGATGCGCGACGCGAAGATAACCGAGATCTACGAAGGCACGTCCGAAGTCCAGCGCATGGTCATTTCGGCCGCGATGCTGAAGTAAGGCGCGAGGAAGGCAATCCCCATGAACATTGTAGTCTGCATGAAACAGGTCCCGGACACGACGGAAGTGCGCATAGACCCCATCACCGGCACTCTCGTACGCGAGGGCATACCGAGCATCATCAACCCCGACGACAAAAGCGGCCTCGAGGCCGCCCTAGAGCTCAAGGACGAGGCGGGCGCGAAAGTCACCGTCCTGTCGATGGGCCCGCCCCAGGCCGAACTCGCCCTCCGCGAGGCTCTCGCCATGGGCGCCGACGAGGCTATACTCCTCTCCGACCGCGCCTTCGGCGGGGCGGACACCTGGGCGACCTCGTCGACTCTGGCCGCCGCCCTCCGCAAGCTGCCCCACGACCTCGTCGTCTGCGGCCGTCAGGCCATAGACGGCGACACGGCCCAGGTGGGCCCCCAGATCGCCGAGCATCTCGGTCTGCCTCACGTGAGCTACGTGAGCGAACTCAGGCTCGAACCCGAGGGAAAGAGCGTCGTCGTAAGGCGGGTTTTCGAAGACGGGTACCACATGATCAGGGTGAAGCTCCCCTGCCTTCTCACCTGCCTCAAGGACATGAATAAGCCGCGCTACATGTCGGTGGGCGGAGTCTTCGATTCCTACGCGAAGGAGGTCAAGGTCTGGTCCCTGGCCGACATCGACGTGGACCCGGCCAACATTGGTCTCAAGGGCTCGCCCACGCGCGTGAAGCAATCCTTCACGAAGGGCGCGAAGTCCGCCGGCAAGGTCTACGAAGTGGATCCGAAAGAGGGCGCGAAGATCATCGTCGAGCGCCTCAAGGAAAAATTCATCATCTAGCGGCCCGCGCATCTCGCGGTTTCAAGGAGCGGAACGAACAACCATGAATATATCCGATTACAAGGGCGTGATGGTCTTCGCCGAACGGCGGAACGGGACGGTCCAGAAGATCGCCTACGAGCTCCTGGGCATGGGGCGCGGCATCGCCGACAGGCTCGAAGAGCCTCTCATCGCCGTCCTCGTCGGCGCGGGCCTGGGCGACGCGGAAGCCGCGGAGCTTATCGCTCAGGGCGCGGACAAGGTCGTCCTCATCGATCATCCCGACCTCGGCGTCTACATGACAGAACCCTACACCAAGGCCCTCGCGAAGGCGATCGAGGCCTTCAGACCAGGCATCGTGTTCATCGGCGCGTCCACCATCGGCCGCGACCTGGCCCCGCGCGTCTCCGCGCGCGCGAGGACGGGCCTGACGGCCGACTGCACGGGACTGGCGGTCGAGGACGACACGCGCAACCTTCTGATGACCCGTCCCGCCTTCGGCGGGAACATAATGGCCACGATCGTCTGCCCGGCGCACCGGCCGCAGATGTCGACCGTGCGGCCCGGCGTCATGCGCAAACTCGAACGCAACCCCTCCCGCAAGGGCGAGGTCGTCCGCCTCGACATCGAAATTGGCCCCGCGGACAGGAACGTAGAGATCCTCGAGGTCGTCGTCGAGAAGGCCGTGAAGAAGAACATAGAGGAAGCCACCGTCCTGGTCTCGGGCGGACGCGGGCTCGGTAACGTCGGGAATTTCAGGAAGCTCGATGCCCTCGCCGGCGAGTTGGGCGGCCTCGTTTCGGCTTCGAGGGCAGTCGTCGACGCCGGATGGACGGGGCAGGAGCGCCAGGTCGGGCAGACAGGCAAGACCGTCAGGCCCGATCTCTATCTCGCCCTCGGCATCTCCGGCATGATCCAGCACATCGCCGGCATGGAGGACTCGGAATACATCATCGCCGTAAACAAGAACGCCAGCGCCCCGATCTTCGAGTACGCCGATCTCGGTATTGTGACGGACGCGAACAAGTTGGTCCCCGCCCTCGTCGAGGAGCTCAGGGAGGCCAAGGCGGCGCGGTAGTCGGGCCCGATAGTAGCATTATTGTCGAAGCTTCGCGGATCTTGCGTACGCTAGAAGAATTGATAGCAATATCAGTCCCTTGATGCAATTCCTTGCGCCCTCCGGTATCTGAATCACCGTTAGGAAGCCGGTCAATACTGTTATCATTATTGCTCCGAGGATCGCGCCGATGTATGTTCCTTTGCCGCCCGCTATGTTCGTGCCGCCTATTACGACAGCGGCGACGGCAAGCATCGTATAATCGTTGCCCATACCGGCTTGCATCGAGCCAACGACGGAAAAAAGGAGAATTCCCGCTACGGCGGCCGAAATTCCGGCCAGTACATAGGTCATTACAAGGGTTTTCTGCGTCTTTATGCCTATTAATCCGGACGCGTTCCTGTTTGTGCCGACAAGATACAGACTTTTCCCGTATTTCGTCTTCCTCAGTACGAGCTCAATGATCACAATGCAGACTATCGCGATGATAAGGATCCATCTGATATTCCAAAACGCGTTTTCCGTTCCGATCGTCTTGAGTATCGGCGCGCTCGTTCCGGCGGGCTGCCCTTTCGTGACCGCCAAATAGGCGCCGTTCACGAGATTTCCCACGCTTAACGTTACGACCATCGCGGGCATGCCCAGGTATTGCACCGATGCGCCGCTCAAGAGGCCGCACATCGCTCCGATAGTTCCTATCAATATTACAGCCCACAGTACGCCTATCGTGGTTCCGCCCGAGAGAGCGCCTCCCCATGCCGCGCCGATCGACATCAGCGCCCCGATGGATAAGTCGATGCCGGAGTTGCCGCTCAATACGACGAGCGTCTGTCCTATGCACGCGAACATCGTCAGGCTTGCGAGCGCGAAATAGTTGAAAACGCTATGTACGGACGTAAACCCGTGCACGACGAGTTGTCCGAGCATGAACAGGAGGATGGTCCCGAATATCGGGGTTAAATAGTTCTTTATTTCCTTTTCGGATATATCCCGCCATACAGTTCGTAAAAACGGGGCTCTTGACGGGGCGGCGTCCGCAGCTTTATCGTCACTCATCCACTACCTCCTGATTCTTGTACTCATTCCGCTTGGGAGACGCCGAGGGAAGAGCGTCAAAGCTCCCGCATCGTTATGCCCGCTTGCGCCAAAGCGTACGGATAAGCGAAGGAATCAGTATGCTCAGCAGAATTACCGCGTTTGTCAGAAGGCTCTGATAATACGGATCTACGTCCATCGCCAATACCAGCGACGTAAGGAAAGCCATGAAGATTCCGCCTATTACCCCTCCCGCCGCGGTCCCGCTGCCGCCGGAAAGAGATATTCCGCCGATTACGCAGGCCGCTATTCCTGGCAGCGTAAAGCTATCGCCTACCGAGGCAAAGCCGCCTCCCATGGACCCCAATATGGCTATACCAGCCAGCGACGCCATGAAACCGGAATACATATAGCTCACTATGCGCGTCTTTGCGACATCGATGCCGGTTACGAACGCGCGTTTTAGATCCGAGCCCATGGCATATATCTGCGGCCCCGTCGAGGAGCTCATGATGCAGTACCATACAATCAGCGCGATTATGAGCATTACAAAAGGCGTGGGAATAAATCCCAGCGAGCCTTTATAGAACCTCGAGAAATCCGCCGCCATGCTGTACTTCGAGGGCTCGGGCAATATCCAGAGCGCGATACATCCCGTTATCCACGACATCGCAAAGGTCGTGATCAGCGAGTTAAGCCTGAATATGGATATCAGCACGCCGTTCAGCGCGCCGAACCCGATCCCGATGGCAACGCCCGCCGCTACCGCGAGATATGGGTTAAAGCGCAACCCTAGATACAGGTATACGATCACGCAGTTTACAAGCGACGCCAGCGTTCCGATCGAAAGATCGATACCGCCCCCGATTATCACCACCGAAAGTCCTAGGGCCGAGAATATTACGGGCATATAGTTTTTGAATATGGAATTCAAATAGGACGCCTTGATAAAATAATCCGTGAACATTCCTCCCATTGCCATAGCGAGAAAAACCAGCAGGAGCGCCGGCAAGGCTGTCCACCTCTTTATCCTATCGAAATTGCTAACCATTCGTTTTAACCTTGGCTTCCCCTCCCGGGATGGAAGCGGAAATGATATTGTTCGTGTTTATGTCTTTCCCGTACAGACGCTTCACGAACGCGCCGTTGTACATGATTACGACGCTGTAATTTTCCGTCGTTTCAGCCATCGTCACCAGCTCCTCGTCGTCGCTCGATACGAATACTACCGCCGCGCCGCCGGACGCCATCTGACGGAATACCTCGTGCACGTCTCGTCTCGCGGCTACGTCTATCCCCTTCGTGGGATCATCGGCGAGGATGATCTTTCTATCGACGCTGGTCCATCGAGCGATTACGACTTTTTGCTGATTGCCGCCGGAGAGCGTCTCTATCGGATCGTTCGCCGATTTGTATTTCACATTGGATTTTTGAAGCATTATATCGCCGTCAAGACTGGGGCGATCGAGCACGACATCATTTACCGCGACAAGGTTTTCACCTATCGACCGTCCTATGAACACCCCATCCTTTATTCGATCCCCGGTTAAGTACCCCATACCTGCCGCGATTGCCGATCGAGGATTTTCTATCTTTTTTTTCTCTCCGTCTATCTCCACGTCTATCGGGCCATATATGCCGTATAGCGATTTCAGTAGTTCAGACTGACCCTGACCCTGCAGTCCGGATACGCCTAGTATCTCGCCCTTTTTGAGTTCAATATTCACGGGGCCGCCGGTATAACCGAGGACAGTTACGCCCTTTGCCGACAGCAGCGTTTCGCCGCGGCCCGCGGCGTCTATTCCCTCGTTCACCATGCGGCTGGCAAGTCTTTTTTTCGCCTCGATGCCGATCATATCGGAAAGAAGCGTATTTTCATCGACCTCGACGAGGTTATAGGTGTTGACTACCTCACCGTTTCTCAAGATTGTCACTGTGGAACATATATCAAATATCTCGTTCAGTCTGTGCGAAATAAATAAGACCGAACATCCTTCCGCCGCGAGTTCCCTTAGTATTTTCCCTACAAGCGCGACCTCATCCCTCCTCAGCGCCGACGTTATTTCGTCCACGATGAGTATTTTTGGTTCGAACAGTAACGCTTTCGCGAATTCCACAAGGTATTTCCGGTTATCCGATAACTTGGAAACAGGAGAATCGAGCATGGATTCGAGCCCGACGCGCTCCAGGGCTCGTATAGCCCTGGAGCGCGCCACGGCCCGGTCTTCGTAGAATAGGAATTTCTTCGGAATATTCAGCAAAGAGAGATTCTGCAGCACCGTTCGATTCGGGAAAAGACTCAATTCCTGGGATGTGACGGCAATTCCATGCCCAATGGCGGAAATCGGCGAGCCGATCTCGATCTTTTTACCGTCCACCAGTATTTCACCGTCGTCTTTGCGAACCGAGCCGCCCAATATCTTGGCAAGCGTGCTTTTCCCGGAGCCGTTTCCTCCGAGCAACGAGCATATCTCTCCTCTTTTTACCGAGAGGCCCGCGCCCTTTAGGGCGACCACTGCGCCGAACGACTTACGGACATTGAGCATTTCCAAATCCGGCACTGTATCATTTCCTCCACTATCCGGAAACTTTACTTTACGTAATAAAGGTCAATCAGTTCCTGCATCGTCAGCCAACCGTCGAGCGTCGCGTTATCGGAGAGCTTATTCTTGTCGGCCTCGGCGACAACGTCTTTAAGAAGTTTGACTTTCGTGGTCGGTCTGAGCATTTTAAGCCACGGCTCGTTGCCCTTGATCTGATTTTCGTTGACGACGATAAACGGCATCGGAGTGGTGATGGAGTTGGGTACGCCGCCCACGAGCGTCTTTGAAGCGTTCATTTTGTAGCCATCAAGGCTGAGCAACCCGGCGTACAGGTACGTGCGAGTAGTCGAAGGGGGATATACGTTCGAGCACGAGACAAGGTCCTTGTATTTTGCGCACGCTCTCAAGAAGCCGTATGTGTAGTCGCCGAGTATGCATGGGAGAGGGACCTTGGCCGACTCATAGGCCTGTATGATTCCCGTGCCGACATCCTCTGCCGCCACGAGAACGCCGGGTCCGCCGTAGGCGGCTCCATGGGTGGATAGAAGCGATGTAATGGCCGCGTTTGCCTTGGTGTTAAGCCAATTGCAGGCAACGCCGGCGACTATCTTCATGCTCGGATTCTTGGCGACCACTTCGCGGACCACAGCCTTGCGGACCTCTCCGCCGGCCCATCCGCCTTCCAGACCGTAAAGGTGAATGACGCTGCCCTTGTAGTTCATTCTATAGGCCAAATACTCCATCGGCGCGCGCATGTACTCGTCGTTGTCGCCGTTGACGATTATCAGCTTGCCGCCTTCTTTGACCGTCAGCCCGCAAGGGTCCGTGGAAACTACGGTAATTCCTTTATCGAGCGCATCCTGAATGACCGGGCCTAATGCCGGACCCGAATCGGCTTCAATGCAGATGAGGTTTACTCCTTTGCTTATGAAGTCGTTTATCGCCGCGACCTGGGCGTTTGCTCCGTCGACGTTCGCGGTGTAGTGCTTGGAAACGAGGCCCGCTTGTTCCGCGAGTTTGCATTCTTGTTCCCACGCGTCGACGTGAGCCGCGCGCCATGCATTCCCGGTCATTCCATTGCAAAAACCTACGACCCAATGGCCCTTGGGTACTCCCGCGTACCGACCGCCTGCGCTTGTCGCCGACTGAGCCGCTAAAGCTTGAGAGCCGACCAGCAATCCTGCGACCACGAGGACTGCCAGATGCGCTTTCAACGTTCTCTTCATTTTCTCCTCCTCCTTCTTTGCGATCTAAATAACAGCGATGGGGTTTAACATGGAGGCAGTCGCTCCGCGAATCAGGAGAGGCTGCGCCACGAACAGGAATTCCCAGATTCCGTCGTCGACCAAGCACTTCGTAAGCACCGTTTCCATAATGTGGATGCCTTTTTCGATCAGCAGTATCGTGTGGACGATATGCGGGTTGTCCGGATTTGCGCATGGCACCTGTTCGAGCGATTCCGTATCGCTTCCTACGGCCACTACGCCTCTATCTGCCAGCCAAAGCGCCGCTCCTTCATCTATGCCCGCGCGCGCGTAGACCGGATCCTTATTGTCCACATTCGGATAATGGTCGGCATATCCGGTATGGATCAAAACGACGTCGCCTTTCCTGATTTCCACGCTATATTTTTTTGCCGTGGCTTCGAGGTCTTTGTGGGAAATGCCTTGACCATTGGGCAGCTTGTCGACACCGAGGTATCCCGCGACGTCAAGCAATGTGCCCCGGGTGAAGAACGGAAGGAATGTCGATCCGTCGCAGCGCAATATACCGGAATCGGTGCAATAATCTTTTGCCGAAAAACCCCTGAACCAGTGGTCGTCTTCTCCGATCGTCGCATGTCCCAAAGTATCGATATGCGTTCCCGAATGCAGACCCGCTATCACTAACTCTGCGTTAAAACCAAGATTGGCCTTGTTTGCAGTCTCGTCCCATATCCATTTGGCCCACGGAGCTTTTTCTCTTCTGACTCCCGCCGGCGAAACTGAAGTATGAATCGAGAAAGGCGTCCCTGGAAAGTTCGGCATTCCGTTGAAACGCTCCGAACCAAGAGAATATACTATTCCCTTTTTTACGAGCGAAGCTGCCGCTACAACCTCATTATCCGATTGATAGGCAACCGGTCCCACCTCGTCCCATCTTATCTCCTTCTGACGATACGACATATTCATGCCCCCCCGAATAGCCACGGATACGATGACCGCTTCTCGCATCGTCCTTGATCCGTATGCAAAATAGCTCAATTTGATTCAGATATATGTTATCAATTGTTGTATATTATCTTTTGTACATTAGAACGAAAGGCAACACTCAACAAAACTGAATCATCGATTCCCGACTTCTATTCATACATATCATGAGATATTGGAGTTGTAAAGATCTTTCGTGCATGATTTTCAATTTTGTTATTTCAAACATTTTTCCGCATAAGTTGTTGTTTATCACTAATTGATGTTGTGTTAGATATATCATCTTAAAGAATAGTCCGCCTTCATGCGGATGGAGTAGCTTCAGCCACCGCTCTCGAGGTCGTCCGAGATTTCGGACCCCGGGTCATTGCGCCCGAAATCCCGGGTATCTATAATTGCGCAATGAATAAAGCTTGGGATCTCCTGCTCGAGGCCGCCGACGCCTCTTTCGATGGGGACTACTACAATGGCCTTTCGCTCATGCGAACCCTGGAGTCGCTTAGCCCCGACATGGCCGCTTATACCCGGACGCATGAGGGCTACAGCGCCTGGGAAGTCGCCCATCATGTGGCCTATTTCAAACACCATGTGACGAAGGCGATAGATCCGTCGGTCGAGCCCTATCCCCTCCGCAAAGGGCCGTCGGGTTTCGCGTCTCCCACCGAAATCTCCGAAACGGCCTGGAGAGAGGTCCTATCCTACCTCAGGATTATCCACGGCATTGCGATGTCGACCTTGCGGGCGGCTCCGGATGGCATTTTCGACGAGCCGATGCCGAAGTGGGGTACGACCATCGGCAGGGTCGTCATCTGGCTGCTTTCGCACGATACCTATCACGGCGCCCAACTGCGAAACATGGGAGTACCTGGTTTAAAAGAGCCCAAAGAGGCGTGACCCGCCCCCAGGTAATGTGTCCGTTTTTTTCGCGAGGAAAGAATCGACGCTTGCAAAAGAATACGCGAAACACCCGGCTGTGCGGCATTGCTTGGGCATTCGATGGGCTGGTCGTTCGTGGACTTCAGCGATCGCGAAATTGCTCTAGGTCCGCTCCACGCACATCGCGATTCCCATCCCGCCGCCGATGCACAGAGTCGCCAGGCCCTTCTTCGCCTTTCGGCGTTTCATCTCGTGCAGCAGGGTGACGAGGATGCGCGCTCCAGAGGCGCCTATCGGATGGCCAATGGCAATGGCCCCGCCGTTCACGTTGACCCTCGTCATGTCGAAGCCGAGTTCCTTGGCGACGGCCAGCGCCTGCGCCGCGAAGGCTTCGTTGGCCTCGATGAGGTCGACCTCGTCGAGTCGCCAGCCGGCGCGTTCCAGCGCGAGGCGCACGGACGCGACGGGGCCCATGCCCATGATCGCCGGGTCGACGCCATGCCAGCCATAGGAGGCGACGCGCGCCAGCGGCTCCAGTCCATGACGCCTGAGACTCTCCTCGTCTAGCACGAGGAGGGCGGCGGCTCCGTCGTTCACGCCGGAAGCGTTGCCGGCGGTCACCGTGCCGTCGCCCTTGAAGGCCGCCTTGAGCTTGGCGAGGGACTCGGGAGTCGTGCCCGCTCGGGGGAATTCGTCCCGGTCGAAAGTCAGAGCTTCGCCCTTTCTCTGAGGCACCGCGACGGGCACAATCTCGTCATTGAATCGACCTTCGGCTTGGGCGCGTTCGGCCTTGTTCTGCGATAGGGCCGCGAAGGCATCCTGCTCTGCCCTGCCAATCCCGTACTTCGCCGCGATGTTCTCCGCGGTGACGCCCATATGGTAATCGTTGAAAATGTCCCAGAGCCCGTCCGAAATCATCGAGTCCACGAGACTGCCATCGCCCATACGGTAACCGCTGCGGGCCTGCCGGAGAATATAGGGAGACTGACTCATACTCTCCACTCCGCCGGCTATCACCGTCGCGGCGTCGTCGGCTTTTATCGCCTGGGCAGCCGACGCTACGGCGCGCAGTCCAGAGCCGCAAACCATGTTGACAGTCTGCGCGGTCCTCTCGACGGGAATGCCCGATTTGACCAGAACCTGTCTAGCTACGTTCTGTCCCAGCCCCGACTGGAGCACGCAGCCGAGCGTCACCTCGTCGATATCTCCCGGCTCCATGGCCGCGCGGTCTATCAAGGCGCGGACCACGGTCCTGCCGAGCTCGGCCGCGCTCACCGAGGCCAGGGCCCCGCCGAAGCTGCCTACCGCGGTTCGAAGCCCGTCCGCTATGTACACGTCCTTCATCGCTCTTCTCCCGGCTGGCCGGAGGTCACTTCGCGACCGCGCGAGGACCATAGGTGACCCCGCCGGTAATTTCCAGCGTGGTGCCGTCGATCGCTTCGTTGGACATGACAAACGCGATCGCGCTCGCGATCTCCTCCGGCCGGATCAGCCTCGAGATATGGACGTCGCTAAGTATCGCATTCAGCGCGTCCTGATTCATGCCTTTTAGCAATTGGGTCCCGACATATCCAGGGGCGATACCAACCGTCCGGATGTTGCGGATGTTTCGCATGTGGAACTCGCCCGCGAGAATTCGCGGCCATATGCCGACGGCGGCCTTGGTAGACGAGTAGTTGATCTGCCCCACCTGCCCCACCTTATTTACCGAGGAAATGGTGAAAAGAACTCCGGGCCAGCCGCCGTCGACCATACGGGACGCGGCTTCGCGCAGCGTAATGAAGCTTCCGACGAGGTTTACCTCGATGACGCTGCGAAACTGGGCGGTATCCATCACCTTCTTGACCTTGCCGGTTTCCTTGTCGGTATTGATGACGAGTCCGTCGCGGATTATCCCCGCGCAGGGTATCGCCGCGTTGATTTTTCCGAAAACCGATATCGCCGCGTCCATGAGCGACGCGACCTCTTCATCCTTGGTGACGTCGACCTTCCGGCCTTCGGCCTTGCCGCCCGCCTTGACGATCTCGGAGACGACGCGACCGATCTGATCTTCGGCTATGTCGCCCACGACGATACTGGCGCCTTCCGCGGCGAGGTATTTCGCGATCGCCTCCCCGATTCCGCTCGCGCCTCCGGTAATAACTACGACGCTCTCCTCGATCTGCATGTTGCACGCTCCTTATACACGGATCACATACTGCCGCTTCCTTCAATCACGCTCTTGCGCGTGCCGTGCTGTCCTTGCGGCGAGAATCACCCCGACGCGGCATTAGGATGCCCAATGGCGATTGCTCTCAGCTGCTCAGCAATTGGGGGAAATCTATTTTCTTTCCGCCGAGCGCGGCGGCCGCGATGGGATTAGCGCTCGCCTCCCTCCAATAGGAGTTCTGAGATTTCAGATATTTCCTGTACTGGCCGGGAGGAATCATGACGTGTCTGGTAAACACCCTATTAAAATGGGTAATATTCACAAAACCCGTCTCGCTGCTCACCTGCGCCAGAGGACTATTGGTATAGGTGAGAAGCTCCACCGCCTTTCGGATCCGAATAATCATAAGGCATTCGAAAATGGTGACAGTGGTTTCCTTCTTGAAGAGACTGCAGAAATAGCTTTTTTTCAGCGACGTCTGGGCAACTATATCATCCAGCGTCAGCCGGTTCGTATAGTTGTCCTCCAGGAATCTGATCGTGTTCCTCACGGGCTCGGAATAGGCCGATACTTCGATGTATTTGGAAGGCGCGTTCTTCTCGCGCCTCTTCTTTGCCGTCAGTTTGAAGAGGATCGCGTGCAGATATGTGACAATTACCTCCTCGGATGCCGGCGTCGAGTTGCTCGTCTCGTCAAAAATCTCCCTTAGGATGCTCCCGGAAAACTCGTCATTCTGCACCAGGACGCCGATATCGGAGCACATTTCCTTCACGCCATTCGAGAAAGCCGAAAATTTGACTTCGAAATAGTAACCCGTATCGTCGCCGATTTCGGTGAACGAATGGACGCTGTTGGTCGGGATCAGAATCGTATCCCCTTCGCCCGCAGTGAACGAGCGGCCTTCGACCGTGAATTCGTAGCTGCCGCGGACGATATGGTCCAGCTGATAGTAGGGATGCGAATGCGGCTTGTACCTATCCCCGGCGTTCATCTTCGACATGACGGAAATTAATATCTTGATTTCTTGATGCGTCTTATCAAATCCGCCCGTCATAGTATCTGACATTATCTCCCTCGCATGACTCCGCAATTTTTCGAAGCATTATAGCATAAATGGTTATTTCGATAAGCCGGTCTCCAACCGCAAACCGGTAGTTTTATCCTGCTTGGTATCGACATCGTCGGCGAGATTCACTTTCGCATGCCTCTGAAGCACTTCAAGGCCTATGGCTAAGAGGAGGATCATGCCTTTTAGGACCATCTGCCAAAAATCGCTCACGCTCAAAATCGTAAGGCCATTGAAGAGCACGTTGATGACCAGAACGCCGAGCATGGCCTGGAACATCGTGCCTTGGCCGCCGATGATGAGGACGCCTCCGAGGACGCATGCCGTGATGCAGTCAAAAGCGTAGGAGGAACCCGTATTGGCGGTCGCGATCATGGTACGGGACATGAGTATGATCGAGCCCAGGCCGATGAAGGCTCCGGCCAGCATATGCGCGAAGATGGTATTTTTCTTTACGTCAATTCCGGCGAGGTAAGCGGCTTCCCGATTGCCGCCGATTGCGTAGATGTACCTGCCGAAGTACGTTTTAGCCAGAATGAAACCCGAAACTACGGCACATGCCGCGAATATCAGTATGATGCTGGGGAGAAAGCCAAAGAACTGGAATTGGGATATATTCTTAAACGCGGCGGGGAAGCCATATAGAGTGCTTGCCCCATTATACAGAAAGCCGATTCCGGTCCAAATATACATTGTTCCCATCGTCACGACGAAAAGGAAGGTATGGAGGAGTTGCGCCAGTATGGAGTTTAGGGCTCCGGTCAAAGCTCCGATGATCAACGCGCCGAGCACCACGGTCCAGATCGGATAGCCGGCATTGAGCATTTTCCCGCAGGCGAGCGTGATGAACGCGACGCGGGGGCCTATGGAGATGTCGAGTTCGCCCATTATAAGGAGAAGCGTAACGCCGCAAGATAGTACTCCTAAGACGCTGGCCTGCTTGAGGATGTTAAAAAGCGTCGTGCTCGTGAAAAACGTGCTTGGCGAGGAGAGCGAGAAGCCGGCAGCCAATAAAACGAGAACCGCAAGCATGCCAAAGTTCTTCCAATAAAGCGAAAGCTTATTCATGCGGCAAATCTCCTTTCTCCTATATGCTAAGGCCGGATGCCAAGATCAGGATGCGCTCTTGATCGAATTCCTCGCGCTCGAGGATACGCATCAGCCTGCCTTCGCTCAGAACGGCGATCCTGTCCGATAGGCCCATTACCTCTTCCATTTCGGACGATACCAAGATGATCGATTTCCCCTCTTTCACCAGCTGTCGGATAAGGCCATACATCTCTTGCTTCGCGCCCACGTCTATGCCGCGCGTCGGCTCGTCGAAGATCATGATATCGGCGTCCGTGGCGAGGACCTTGGATATGACGACCTTCTGCTGGTTGCCGCCCGAAAGATTCGCGACGATCTGCTCGATGCTGGGGGCCTTCGTCTTCAGTCTGGCCATATATTCGAGCGCAAGCTCCTTTTCCTTTTTCGTATCGACGACGATTCCGTATTTGATCAATTTCCTTTTTACGCAGCCGATGCTGGTATTCCACTTTATCGTCATCGTCAGGAATGCCCCGTGCCGTTTTCTGTCCTCGGGTATCAACCCTATTCCTTTTTTGAGCGCGTCGGTCGTATTTTTGATCCTGACCTCTTTGCCGCTTAAAAATATCTTGCCTCCGACCGCTTTCGCGATGCCATATAGGAGCTGCATGGTTTCCGTCCTCCCGCAGCCGAGGAGGCCCGCGAAACCCAGTATTTCGCCTTTATGCAGCGTGAAGCTGATATCCCTGACGCCGTTCCCGGTGAGGCCTTCGACTCGAAGGATCTCTTCGCCGACCGGGTGCTCTCGAGCTTGGAATATTCCCTTGAGTTCGCGGCCAACCATGAACCGGATGAGCTCCTTCATGTTCGTATCGGCGACGTTCAAGGTGGTGATGTACTGGCCGTCGCGCATTACGCTCACCCTGTCGGCAAGCCTGAATACCTCTTCGAGCCGGTGGGAGATATAGATGATGGTCATCCCCTGATCCTTCAGGCTCCTGACGATATTAGCCAGCTGTTCGACTTCGTTGGTCGTAAGGGGAGCGGTAGGCTCATCCATGATCAGCAGCTTGATATTCTTTACGAGCGACCTCATGATTTCGACGATCTGCTGGTGCCCGACCGACAGCCCGTATACGGACTTTTGCGGCGGTATATTGACGCCGATCTTCTTCATGGCCGCGGCCGCTTTATTATTCATTTCCTTGAAATCCACGGTCACGCCGTTGCCCGAATAGTTGCCTACGAATATATTCTCCGCGACGGATAGAGCCGGAATGAGATTGAACTCCTGATAAATCACCCCGATGCCAATTTGCGACGACAACTTCGGATCCAGACGGTAGTACTCATTCCCGTCGAAGCGGATAACGCCCTTATCGGGAACGACCGCACCGGTGATTGCTTTGATCAGCGTAGACTTTCCCGCGCCATTTTCCCCGACGATCGCATGAATCTCGCCTCGCCTGAAGCTCATGCCGACATTGTCGAGCGCGACAACGCCGGGATAGCTCTTTTGCAGATTCATGACTTCGAGAATATTATCCGACATCGTCCCTTCCCTCCGCCCCTCGGTCAGTTCGCGTCGAAACAAATTCGGGGCATTCGCTTAAGGTTTTCGGCGATCGGCACAGCAAAGTCCAGCAGGTCCAGGACGTCCTTCCGGGGGTCGAGCCCCGGGGCGATCTCGACCAGCTCGAGCCCTTTTTCGTTGAGTTTGAATACGCAGCGCTCCGTGATGTAAAGGACCGTCTTGTGATTCTTAAACTCCACGTCCGCGTTCATGGTGACGCATTCCACCTTCTTCACGATCTTATTGTCTTTTCCGTTGTACGGAATCAGTTCCCCGTTTTCGTACTTATAACCCGATCCCCGCATGAAGGGGAAACAGAACACCAGCTTTTTGGCCGAATGGACGATGAAATTGAAGCCGCCGACGCCCGAGAGGTAGGATCCCTTCTTGCAGACATTCACGTTTCCGTCGGCGTCAATTTCCAGAGCTCCCAGGAACCCGATATCGAGCCCGCCGCCCTCGTAGAATCTGAATTGGGAAGCCTGGTCATAGACCGAATCCGCGTTCATCGACACGCCGAACACCGAGGGGAGTTGTACGCCGCCGATGATGCCGGTCTCGGTCGTCATAACTACGGAACTCATATCGACCCCGAGATTTATCGCCTCGGCGCTGATCATCTGCGGGATTCCGATTCCGATGTTCACGACGGCTTCCGGATCCAGCTCTATCGCCGCCCTTCTTGCGATGATTTTTTGCGCGATCTCCCTTTTGTGGGCGCTGTTCTTCGTCTCGCTGCCGAGAATCGCCTGCATTTCTTCCTCGCCGCAGCGCTCCTCATTGGAGAAACACCGATTGTAAGGAAGGTGCGGCGCAGCCTGTATGTGGTCGGGGTCGACGATAATCGCGTCCACGAGGAAATGCGGAATGTGGACGAGACGCGGATTGATATGTTCTTCCTTCAGGGCTTTCACGTATACGATGACTTTACCCGCGTTGTTCTTGGTCGCCATGGCGGACGCGAGGGCGTCGTTATTCGAGGGCTCCGCCTCGAGCGTAATATTGCCGTTCAGGTCCGCATAGCTCGCCTTCAGCACGGCGACGTCCCGCCGGATCGATTTGAACCATAGGTATTCCTCGCCGTCCACTATCCTCAGCTCGACTAGGTCCTCGGTCGTCATCCCCTCGTTGAGCTTGCATCCCTCGTAGCGCGGATCCTGCTGGGTGCGTAGCCCGACCTTCGTCAGATAGCCGTCCTTGCCGGCGACGCACTCGCTCGTCATGATCGACAGCACGCCTTGGGAGATATTGTAGCCCTCAATCCGATTGCTCCTGATCAGGGGGAACAGGGCATGATGGAAGCCCATGTGTCCGCCGATCACCCGCTTGAGGAGGCCATTATGGGTGATATGCTCGAAATAATCGTAGCCCGGCACATCGCTGCTCGGAGACCCCTCGGAGAGGACGCATAGGTCGCGGGGGTGTCCGGTCTCGAGAAACGAATCCCCGATGTGCTTCAGGATCTTGGCGGAAGAGCACACGAGAGCCGTACCTGCTATCTGCACTGTCGCTCCGTCCGGTATCAACTTGACGGCCTCGTCCGCGGACATGAGTTTCCTCTTCAATGAATCGGTCATACTGCCCCTCTAAATGCAAGAATAAAGTATGTTCAGCATATATGGCTCGATCAGCCTCTTCGGGCTTTTTATGGTATGCTGCGCTACGAAATAAGAAAGCCTATTGGAGGGGTCGACAAAATCCTGCACGCCGCCGAGACCGCCCCAATAGAAAGAGTTCTCGGGGACGAGCCTGCATGCGGCCGCCGAATCGGCAATCACGGCGACACCCAGTCCGTATCCGATGCCGTCGGATCTTGCCATATGCTTGAAATCCGCCAGACAGCGCCCCTTGAGCTGGTTCCTGCGCATCAGGTTGATGGTATTCTCGGCTATGATCCTTTCTCCATTCTTACCGACGCCGCCGCAGGCAAGCGCGTCCAAGAATAGAATGTGGTCCTCCGCGGAGGATATGAGTCCCCCACCGCCGCTTTCGTGCCTCAAACCGGCCGCGCCGAGGCATCTACTGCTTATCCGCGCGACCGAGCGAGTGTCCGGGTCGTACTCGTATTGAGGGGCAATCCTTCCGCGTTTTTCCTCAGGAACGAAGAACCCTGTATCGGTCATTCCCAGAGGGTCGAACACCTTGTTCTTCAGGTATTCTCCGAAAGACATACCGGAGACGACTTCAATGACCGCAGCAAGGACATCATGGCAATAACTGTAATTCCAGGCATTGCCCGGTTCAAACAGAAGTGGTTCTTTCGCCAAAGCCGCGACGAAATCCCTTGTGTCGAAATCCCCGCCGGATTCCGCGATCAGTTTCCGCATTTCCGGTGTGTCCAGCTCGTAGCTGAGCCCGGCGGTCATCGTAAACAGATCGACGATCTTTATATACCGTTTCGCAGGCTCGACGACGAAGGTGCCATATTTCACCTTCATATCCTTGAATTCCGGCAGATACTCATAGAGCGGATCGGCGAGAAGGAGTTTGCCGCGCTCGATAAGCTGCATCGCGGCGGTGCAGGTGACCATTTTTGTCGCGGAATAGAGGTTGTAGAGCGCGTCGCGCGAGATCGGTATACGGTTTTCGATATCGGAGAAACCGGCCGTATGGCGGAATATTTCCCGATGCTCCTTGTATACGATACAGTCGATACCCGAAACTCCGAGCCGGGGTATCGTATCCATAAAATTCCTAAGATCGCTAAAACCGGTCATATAGTTCCTTACGAATAGTCTGCCCTACCAGAACAAGCATTCCGGGCGGGGGCGCGCAATGCCCGCTCCCGCCCACATTCAGAATCACTTTCCCTTCGGCGTGTAATACTGCTTTACGCTGGCGGGAGTCACGGTCGAATAGTAGTTCGCGAGGGCAGACCCGAGCCAGTCATAATCGGGCTTGGCGAAATCGATCAGCTTACCCTGCTTTGCGGCGCCGACAAGAATGGGTATAAGCTCGCAGAGCGCTTCGCCGGACTGATAGTGATCGATGAAGGAAGAACCCTGTACGCATCCACCCGGCCCGTCTTTATACATCAACGCCAAGACGGCTCCGGTCGCATCGAAGCCCCAGAGGCTCAAGCGGCTCGAGTGCTTATAGGTGCCGCTGACGACGGCCTGGTAGGCGCCGGTCACATCGTTGTCGATCTGGCCGATGATCACTTCCGTCTCGGGGTGGTCGGTAAGCACCGTCTCGGTCTGCGTAAGGCAGGCGGCTTCCCCGTTGGCCACATACTCTTTAATCAATGTGAATCTTCCGTCCTTCTTAAGCACATCGAGAGCTCCCGTAATGCGCGCATATTGATCGGCGCCTTGAGGATTCATGTAGACGGCGACGGGGATCGTTTTCATGGTCTTGAAGTACGCGGAGTTGGCATTTACATAACCGACTATCGACTTGCCCAGGACCGTTCCGGCATTGTAGTAGGACGTTCCGAGATAATAATGGCCGCTTTTCGTGTCCGGGGAAAACGCGTAGGAAAGAATGGGCACATGATAGGTTTTCCAAACGTCATCCAGAAGAGGCGTTATTGCAGCGGGCGTTATGGGATAAAGTACGACGATATCGTATTTGCCGGACGCCAGGGAGGACTCAAGAGTGGAAATCAGGCTCGCGTCGGAATATTCGGGAGGGCCCATCAAATCCATATGTATGCCAATTTTCTCCATCATCGGCTTCCATACGGCGTATGAGTTCGGGAAATACTCGGCGGCAGTGGTACAAACGAGATAAAGAGCGTTGATGTCTTTTTTATATTTGTAATCACTATACTTTTCCAAGAATGGTATGGCGGAGTAGCCACCCTTCGCAGGAGTCTTGGTTGTCTGGGCGACAGTGCCGGCTACGAGACTGAACAACATCACAAGGGCAACAAGAAACGCACAACTCTTTCTCATGTCATTTCCCCCTTAGGTCCTTTGCCGCGTACGCGGCAAAAATTGAACTAGCAACCTTTCTAATCCGCCACTATTCAGAAACACCTTCTCCTCAAATATTGTTTAGCTTATACCCTCGAACAGTAATGTCAAGCAAGAAAAACGCCATTTTGTATATATTTTAAGAAATTTTAGATAATATTACTTGATATTCCTGTGTCTTTTAAAGGCTATTATGGTGCCCTCCATAGAGATCTGCCCCAAAATTAACACCGTAATTTCTCGAAGCATTACCGGCCTTCACTCGCATCTTTTGCCGCCCAGGCATGCCTTGACGACCAGCGCGCTGTTTGCCATCTGCTCCACCAGGAGAGATGACGACGGCGATCAGGATGGCCGCCACATAGGGAAGGTCGAAAAAACCATCCCGAGGCTGCCGCCCCGTCCCTTGCCGATGCCGGTCACAAAAAGCAAGACAAAAGCACGGCATTCCCCGGAGCTTTACGCTCCCCTCTATGGGAAAACCCAGGTGTGCGACATTTGCTCGGCGTACAAGGCATCGCCTCGACTCTCCACCGAGTAGGGGCCGATGCCTTGTGCACAGAAGACTTGATCTCGATGAAGACCCGATTATCTCCGGATCTGGAGGTCTCCGTTTACCTTGTTGGCGATATCAACCGGTACGCAGTCTTCTGCACGGAAACCGTCGTGATCGGTCGCGCTGAATTTGTAGGAACTGCCGAAACTGCCCTGGAATTTGGTGCCTTGCGTCTCGATCGCGGTCTTGACCGCGTCGGCATCGGTTTTTCCGGCGGTCTCGATCGCCCACTTGAGCAGCATGGCCGAGTCGTACCCGGCGGCGACATGGTAGGGATTGGTATCGCGCTTGCCGGGTCCGTAGACGCCGTATTTTGCCGCGATCTTGTCGTAGAGATCTAGGAAACGACCCTTCAGCTGACTCTTCGAATCGGCCACCGCCCAATCCTTGACCCCCAATGATGCGCACTTGCTCGCCCCGGGGCCGGCAAGTTCGCTGAAGTTAGTCATGCTGATGCCGGTATAGCCGTAGATGTTGAGCTTATCGATGTAGCCGACGCGCTCCAAGGCCTTGACGATTTTCGCGCCGTCGGCGCCCAGCGTCCAGAACAGAGCGCAGTCCGCGCCGGAACGCATGAGGCCCTGAGCGACGGGCGACATATCGGTATCGTCGGACTTATAGGTCAGCTGCGCGACCGGCTTTACGCCATACTGATCGCAGTACTTCACCATGGCGGCCAACCCGTCGACGCCCAACGCGGAGGTATCGGCCACGAGCGCTATTTTCTGATAGCCGCGTTGTTTCGCGTTCGAGACGAGGGCGTTCGCCTGCAGGCCGTTGGGAATGAAGACTCGGAACGCGTAGGGAAACTTCGCCGCGTCGATGATGGTATTGCTGGTGGCGATGCTCGTGACGCTGACGATCTTGTTATCCTGGAGGAAGGGAATCACCGTCGCCGCGGGTGTGGAGTTGGTCGTACCTATCAAAAAATCGACGCCCTCTTTGTCGACCAGTTCCTGAGCGGCCGTCAGCGACTTGGTGGGATCCGCCTCGTCGTCGCGGTAGACCGCCTTGGCTATACGGCCGAGAATGCCGCCGGAAGCGTTGATTTCGGCGAGGGCCAGATCGACGCCCTGTTGCTGTGCCTTTCCAAGCGAGGCGGAGGAGCCGGTCAAGGCTCCTAAAACGCCGATCACTATTGGCTTGGAGGTGGGTGCAGCACCGAGACTCAGGATCGTCGCCAGCGCAAGAACCGAAATAAGCAGGCCTTTCCTCTTCATTTGCTCCTCCCCTTCGTGCGTACGTTCCTAATGCGATGAACCGGCAGACATTAATTTCGCCAATATTCCGAGGCACTCCCTCAAATGTCGTTAGCTTATACCTAGATACAGGAATGTCAAGCAATAATATTGCCGTTTACAATCAATTAATAGCTATATAAGTAATTAAAGATAATAATACTTGTTATTCCTATTTTCTAGAAATTGGAAATTCAGGATATATTTTCTTGTAATTTAGTTTTAAATGTTTGTGTGTAGATCGAAATCCAAAGGCCCGCGGGAAACGACAAGATTGAAACAACACGCGATGCCCTCGTCGACTCCAAAGAAGTCATACTGTCCGGAAGGGCGAGAAAGCTCATTCTGTACCGCCCCGAACAGAGGGAATCGAGTAGATCTGCGCCGAACTACCGATCACTCCCTCGACGTACTACGCGCACAAGGCAACGCAGACCCGCCCAGCGAAGCTGTCGCCGCGGCGACGACGGGATGAGTCGCCGCGGGGCGAGATCTGCCGTGTCTGGAGCGAAAACTTCATGGTCTACGGTTCCACCCATTCATCATCTTTCCCTGTGCAGTTAGGCGCAGTGACGTGGGCGTCAGGGCTGACGTGGGGCTTCGCGATGGACGACAACGCCCCCGATGACCAGTCCAACCGCCCCGACCTCCACCCAGCTTGGAATCTGGCGTAGAACGATTATGCCGATGACCACGGCAGTGGCGGGTAAAAGGGCCACGAAGAGGGCGTAGGTCGAGCGGGAGAGTCTGGACATGGCGAGCTGATCGAAGACGTAGGGGATGACCGAAGAAGTGAGCCCCACTCCGAGTCCGGCGGCTAGCGCCACGATATCTTTCATGGAAGGGATGGCGCCTTTGATGCCGAGCGGGGTGATGACGATGGCGGCAACGAGCATAGCCGCTCCGAGACGGTCGATGGGCTTGGTGTCTGGATCCGATCGCGAGACTCTATGCGCCAGAATGATGTAGAGCGCAAAGAGTACCGCGTTGGAAAATGCCCAGGCGAACCCAACAGCTTCGCCAGCGAAACGGATGTCCGTGAGGAGATATACTCCAGTTGCAGCCAGCCCCAGGGCGGACAGGTTGCGCCAGGAATGGGTGCCGATCAAGGCGAGGACGATGGGACCGATAAACTCGATTGCCGCTACCGTGCCAAGCGGAAGTCGAGCTATTGCCATATAAAACGAGTAGTTCATGACGGCGAGTACGGCGCCGAGGCCGACAATGAGCCAACGCGTCTCGCTGTTTGTTGCCGCGAAAGCCCGCCATGGTTTGCGCCATAACGCGAATACCGCTCCGGCCGACACGATTCGCAGCCAAGCCACACCGCTCACCTTCACTCGGGCGAACAGCAGCACTGCAAACGATGGCCCCAGGTAATGGAAAAGCGCCGAACCGACAAAGTACAGGTGAGGCGGAATGCGGTCCGAAAAGGAACCTGGAGCGGAACCAGATCTAGTTACTTTACGCCCTAACTGTGACATACTGGTAAAGATATGTATCGACACTTTACTTGTCAATCTAATTTAGCCAGTAAAGTATATCCAGATGGAATGAGGTGGATCCATGAATCCTGTGCCATTGGACCCCGGCGCCTATGACGGCACCTATAAATTGATCGGCGGCGAGATTAGCCTCGATTTTGTGAACACAGTGTCATGGCCGGAGCTAGACCGAGAGCACGACTGGCTGGATAGGCCTGGCAACGTCACTGCCTGGGCAGTGGCTGCGGGCGTTATAGGCGAAAACGGCCGCGACCTTCTCGACGCAGGCCCCCAAACGCGGCTTTTGGAGGAACTGGAACAGGTGCGTCAGATCAGAAACGACCTTCGAGATGTTCTCAAACCGATCGCCTTTGGCGGGCAACCATCCCGAGCAGCCATCGAGATCTTGGATATGCTTGTACACCATATCTGCGTGCGTCGTACAATTGACCCTGCTCTGTGCAAATGGACCTGGGTCGATCCTGCATCGTTGACCGACGTTCTTGCTCCGGTAATTTGGAATGCAGCTCAGGTCCTCACCGACAGCGATCACACGCGCATCGGCCATTGTCCGTCATGCAACTGGATCTTCTACGATGCCACGCGAAATCGTAGCCGCCGATGGTGCGACATGACAGACTGTGGGAGTCGCGACAAGGCTCTTCGCTATTACCACCGGACAAAATCCATAGATGATTCCCGACACGAAGATGTCCAAACATGATATCCGAGACAGGGCTTTGTCGATTTTCCCATTTCCGTTCGACTACCAAGTGTTCCTATCTTTTACTAGGAACGAAGGAGTTGCTGATGGAAAGGAAGTATCGACCATTTCTCGAGCCGCAGGCGGTCCTGGGCATCGAGCCCCCGATCATGTACGACTTCCGGAGGACCGAGGCGCTGCGGGCCTTCGATCGGGCCAGACGGTCGGTCCGGCTCAGAAAATTGGCCGCGGGTCTATTGGCCGCGAAACGAGTCTTGCTTCGGCCGGATGCACAGGCCCGAGACAAGGGCCACTTGGACGAGAGCTGTCGAGAGAAGATCCCGATCTCCTGCGTAGTCGGGATATTGGGGGAATCGGGGGAACCGGAGAAGCCCCTGCCGGCGCTCGGGCCTTCGCAATTGGAGCAATGGCTGAGAATGTACTTCAGCGATAGTCTCTCGGAAACCTATGAATTCAGAGTCCATCCCGACAATTCCGGCTATGTCCTGGATGGCGGCGGCGCCGATCTTGTGCGCCTCGAAGTGCTGCGACAGAGGGGTGTCACCGAGCTGGCCGTCCATAGCCTCGAGCCGCTAGGCGAAGCGACAGACCGGCCCTGTCCCTGCCTCGGCCTCGGCCTCGGGGCTGCCGTCATCGGCCTTGCCTGAAAGCGCGCTTGGCGCTTGCCATCGAAGGAGAATGGATCATGAAGTACGCATTCCTGTTCTATGTCGAAGACAGGGTCTGGGAGGAGATGCCGAAAATGGACGAGGAGGCCATAAAGGCCGAGAGCGCCGGCTACGACGCGAGTCTCATGGACGAGGGCCATCTGATCCTTGCCCAAGCCCTGCAATCCATACAATCCTCGACGACCCTGCGGGTCAGGTCCGAGAAGGTGCTCCTGACGGATGGTCCCTTCGCGGAAACCAAGGAGCAATTGTGCGGCTTCGTCGTGGCCGAGGCCCGGGACTTGAACGAGGCGCTGGGATTGGCCTCGAAGAGCCCTCTCGCGCGCCTGGGGAGCGTCGAGGTCCGCCCCTGCATGGGAATGGCGGGATAGGGCGGCCGTATGGGGGAGGATGGCGGCGCCGAGAGCCTGCGTTTGTTCATCGAGAGACTGTATCGCGAGGAATCGCGCCGCGTGCTCGCTACCCTGATCAGGCTCGTCGGTGATATCGATCTCGCCGAAGATTCGATGCACGACGCCTTCGCGTCGGCCCTCGCGAAGTGGCGGCTCGAGGGAGCGCCGACCAATCCCCGCGCCTGGCTCGTATCCGCCGGGCGCTTCAAGGCCATCGACTCGCTCCGCCGTCGATCCCGCTTCAACGCCTCTCTCCGCGAACTCGCCGATAGACTGGAAGGCCAGGCGCGCGCGAGGCAGGGGGAGACGGAGGCCTTGTTCGATGATCGGCTGCGTCTGATCTTCCTGTGCTGCCACCCCGCCCTGTCCCTCGAGGCGCAGGTTGCCCTGACCCTGCGCGAGACCTGCGGCCTTAGGACGGAGGAGATCGCCCGGGCCTTCCTCGTCGACGGCTCCACCCTCGCCCAGCGCATAGTCCGGGCGAAGGCAAAAATCCGAGATGCGCGCATCCCCTACGAAGTCCCGACGCGGCGGGAAATGTCCGGCCGCCTCGACGCGGTACTCCGCGTCATCTACCTTGTGTACAACGAAGGGTATTTCGCCTCGGCGGGAGATGCCCTGAGCCGCGAAGAGCTTTCCGCCGAGGCGATCCGTCTGGGGCGGCTATTGAGCGAACTCCTGCCCGAGGGCGAGGTTTTCGGGCTACTGGGACTCATGCTGCTCAATGAATCGCGGCGATGCGCGCGGAGCGACGCCGACGGAGACCTCATCCTCCTCGACGAGCAGGACAGGTCGCTGTGGAGCCGGGAATTGATCGCGGAGGGTTCGAGCCTGGCGAAGCGGGCCCTGGCCTCGCAAGACCCGGGGCCTTACTCCATCCAAGCCGCCATAGCCGCCGTGCACGCCGAGGCGCAGAGCGCAGCGGCGACCGACTGGAGGAGGATCGCCGCCTACTACGACCGACTTGCGGACAAGGACCCTTCGCCCGTAGTGGCGCTCAACCGCGCGGTCGCATTCGCGATGAGGGACGGCCCGTCGGTCGGTCTCGAGCTGATAGACGGGATACTCGAGCGCGGAGACCTGGAGGGCTATCATTTGGCCCACGCGGCTCGAGCCGACCTGTGCCGCCGCCTGGGAATGAATGCGGAGGCCAGGCGATCCTATGAGAGGGCGCTCGAACTCGCGCAGCAGGGACCGGAACGAAGGTTCCTGGAGCGCCGCCTGCTCGACTTGACCGTCGAGCGACATCCTGCCCCTGCATTGAAAGGGCTTAAGGAGGAGTAATTATGCGGTACATGATGCTCGTGTGCACCGATCCCGAGGCGGAGGAATACGATCCCGCCCAGGACAACATCCAGGCCTGGGTCTCCGAGATGGACGGACAAGGTATCCGGATAATGGGCAACCGGCTCGGCGGAGTAGACAAGGCGGTGACCATCCGCAAGCGGGGAGACAAGATCCTGAAGACCGACGGCCCCTTCGCCGAGACGAAGGAATGGATCGCGGGCTTCGATCTCCTCGAGTGCGCGACCCTCGACGAGGCGATAGCCGTCGCGGCTGCACATCCCATGGCCCGCTTTGGGAGGATCGAGATCAGGCCATTCTGGCAGGGCGATTGAGCTGCCCGATTCCCCGGGCCTTGTCAGGTGGAGGTGATACCCGATGCTCCCCCGTTCCACCTTCACGACCCGTTCAGGTTCCTTTGTTTTATTGCCGGGTCAATAGGACCCGAAGGCCGTCGCGAGGAGCTCCTTCGTATAGGGATGCCGCGGTTCCCCGAATATCCTGGCGGCCGGCCCGGACTCGACTATCTTCCCGCCCTGCATGATCGCGAGCTCGTGGCAGAGGGCCTTGAGCACCTTGAGGTCGTGGCTGATGAAGACGTAACTCAAACCGTACTTGGCCTGGAGCTCCTTCAGGAGCTCGATGACCTGGAATTGGACTGTCCGGTCGAGCGAGGAAGTCGGCTCGTCGAGGACGAGGAGCGAAGGCCGGAGCACGAGGGCCCGCGCTATGGCGATGCGCTGCCGCTGCCCCCCCGAGTACTCGTGGGGGTAGCGCTGTCTCTGCTCCGGGTCGAGGCCTACGTCGCGCATCGTGTAGCGGATGACGCTCTCGCGCTCTCCGCCGTCCTTCATGCCGTGCACCTCGAGACCCTCCCCTATTATGTCTTCGACGGTCATGCGGGGATTGAGGCTCCCGAAGGGGTCCTGGAAGATTATTTGCATCCTCCGCCTGAGGAGGCGCAGGGGCTCGGGCTGCAGAAGATCGACGCGCTCGCCCTCGAAGGAAATCCCGCCCTCGCTCGAGGTCAGTCTCAGCAGGGCCTTGCCGAGGGTCGTCTTGCCCGAGCCCGATTCGCCCGCGATGCCCAGGGTCTCGCCCCTCTTTAGCTCCAGATCGACTCCGTCCACGGCCTTCACGTAGCCGCTCGTCCTCCGGAGCAGGCCGCGCTGGACGGGAAACCAGACCTTGAGCGCCCTGGCCTGGAGGAGGAGGGGCCGACTCGGATCGGGCTCGGGGGAAGCGGACCCGGGCTCGGCGTCGAGGAGGCTCCGGGTGTAGGGATGCTCGGGCCGGGCGAATATCTCGGAAGTCGCTTTCGTCTCGACGATGAGGCCGTCGTGCATGACGGCGACGCGGTCCGCGATCCGGCGGACGATCTCGAGATTGTGCGTGATGAAGAGGACCGCCATGCCGAGCTCGCGCTGGAGCTCCTTGAGAAGATCGAGGATCTGGGCCTGGATGGTCACGTCGAGGGCGGTAGTGGGCTCGTCGGCTATGAGGAGGCTCGGCTCGTTGGCCAGGGCCATCGCGATCATGACGCGCTGGCGCTCGCCGCCCGAGAGCTGGTGGGGATAGGAGGCGAGCTTCTTATCGGGATTCGAGAGCCCCACCCTGCGCAGCCAGTCGAGGCTCAAGGGTCGGGCGGCCGAAGAGGACAGCCCGCGGTGGAGAAGGAGGGTCTCGCCCAGCTGCTTCTCGACCGTGTGCAGGGGGTTGAGGGAGGACATGGGCTCTTGGAAGACCATGCCGATCTCGTCGCCCCTCACCGCCCGCAGCTCGGGCTCGGTCATGCGGAGCGTGTCCCGCCCCTTGAACGCGATCTCGCCCGCGGGATAGGCGACGCTCGACTCCGGGAGAAGGCGCAGGACGGATTGGGCGGTCACGGTCTTGCCCGAGCCGCTCTCGCCGACGAGGGCGAGAGTCTCGTTCGCCTCGAGGGAGAGATCCACGCCATGGACTACCTCGCGGAGCTCCCCGCCACGGCGGAAACCCACGCGGAGACCGCTGATGGAGAGGAGAGCCCCGCTCACGCCGCCCTCCGGGGATCGAAGGCGTCGCGCACCGCCTCGCCCACGAAGACGAGGAGGCTCAGCGTCCCGGCCAGCACGACGAAGGCCGAGATACCCAACCAGGGAGCCTGGAGATTGTCCTTGCCCTGGGCGAGGAGGTCCCCGAGCGAAGGCGAGCCCGGGGGAAGGCCGAAGCCGAGGAAGTCGAGCGAGGTCAGCGTCGTGATGGAGCCGCAGAGGATGAAGGGCATGAAGGTGAGGGTCGCGACCATGGCGTTGGGGAGTATGTGGCGGAAGATGATCCTCGAGTTGCGCAAGCCCAGCGCCCGAGCGGCGAGCACGTATTCGAAATTTCGCGCCCGGAGGAATTCGGCCCTGACCACGCCGACCAGGCTCATCCATCCGAAGAGGAGGGTGATGAGGAGGAGCCACCAGAAGTCGGGCTGGACCACGCTCGAGAGGATGATGAGGATGAAGAGGGTCGGCATGCCCGACCAGATCTCGATGAAGCGCTGGCCGAGGATATCCACCTTGCCCCCGTAGTAGCCCTGGATCGCGCCGGCGCTCACGCCGATCGCGGAGGACAGGATGGTCAGGGTGAGGCCGAAGAGGACGGAGATTCGGAAGCCGTAGATGATGGTGGCGAGGACGTCGCGACCCTGGTCGTCGGTGCCCAGGGGATTGTCCCGCGTCGGCGGCGAGGGCGCCGGGCTCGGCAGGTCGTAGTTGATGGTGCCGTAGCTGAAGCGCACGAGGGGCCAGACCATGCCGCCCTTGGCTTTGATCAGAGCCTGGACCTGGGGGTCGCGGTAGTCGGCGGCCGTGTCGAACTCGCCTCCGAAGGTCTTCTCGGAGTAATGGACCAGGACGGGGAAGTAGGGGCGGCCGCCGTAGACGACGAGGAGGGGGAGGTCGTTGGCGATGAGCTCGGCGACGAGGGAGAGGCCGAAGAGGACGAGGAAGATCCATAGGGATATATAGCCGCGCCTGTTGGCCTTGAAGCGCCGCCAGCGCTCGCGGCCGAGCGGGCTCGAGCCCCGAAGCGCGCTCACGATTGCCTCGTCTCGAAGTCGATGCGGGGATCGACGAGGGTATAGGTGAGATCGCTCAGGAGGGTCAGGAGGAGTCCGAGCAGGGTGTAGATGTACAGGGTCCCGAACATGACCGGATAGTCTCGCTGCATCGTGGCCTCGAAGCCCAGGAGGCCGAGGCCGTTGAGCGAGAAGATGACTTCGATGAGGACCGAGCCGGTGAAAAACATGCTGATGAAGGTCGCGGGGAAGCCCGCTATGACGAGGAGCATGGCGTTGCGGAACACGTGCTTGCGGAGGATGCTCTTCTCCGTGAGGCCCTTCGCGCGCGCGGTCATGACGTACTGCTTGTGGATCTCGTCGAGGAAGGAGTTCTTGGTCAGCATGGTGAGGGTCGCGAAGCCGCCAATCACCTCGGCGAGTACCGGCAGGAAGATGTGCCAGAAGTAGTCGCCGATCTTGGCGAGGAGGCCCAGGGAGGCGAAGTCGGTAGATACGAGGCCGCGCAGGGGGAAGATCTTGAGATAGGATCCCCCGGCGAAGAAGATGATGAGGATGATGGCGAAGAGGAAGGTCGGTATGGTATTGCCGAGGACGATGGCCGAGCTCGTCCATACGTCGAAGCGGCTCCCGTGCCGGACGGCCTTGCGGATCCCGAGCGGAATGGACACGAGGTAGATGATGAGGGTGCTCCACAGGCCCAGGGAGACGGAAACCGGCAGGCGCTCGGCGACGAGCCCCAGCACGCTCCTGCCCTTGAAGAGGCTGTTCCCGAGATCGAAGGTCAGATAGCGCTTCAGCATGTCGAGATAGCGGGCGAGCAGCGGCTTGTCGAAGCCGTAGCGCTTCCTGATCGCCTCGACGACTTCGGGATCGAGCCCGCGCGCGCCGCGATACAGGGAGCCGATCTTCCTCGCCCCCGCCGCGGCGGCGCCCTGCGAAGCGCCGGCTTCCTGACGGCCCTCGCCCGAGATGCGACCCAGCGCGCCCGAAGTGCCGATGCCGCTGAGCTGAGCCACCGCCTGGTCGACCGGCCCTCCGGGCGCGATCTGCACGATGAAGAAGTTCAACGTGATGATCGCCCAGAGGGTGGGCACGATCAGGAGGAGCCGCCTGAGGATATAGCGCGCCATGGCCGGGCTACTTCCTGGGGAGCTTGGCTTCTTTGTCCGGGTCGATCCACCAGGAGTCGAGGCCGAGGTCGTATTTGGGCCTGGTCTGCGGCCGCGAGAACTTGTTCCAGTAGGCGATGCGGAAGCTGCTCAGGTTCCACATGGGGACGACGTAGTAGTTCCAGGTGAGGACGCGGTCGAGGGCACGTCCCCAGGAGAGGAGGGCCTTCTCGTCCGTCTGGTTGGCGGCGATCCCGTCTATGAGATGGTCGACGGCGGGGTCCTGCACCCCGGCCATGTTGTAGGTCGAGTCCAGGTAGTCGGAGCGCCAGATCTGCTTGAGGTCGATACTCGGGAAGGCGTTGGCGTCGTAGCCCCGATCTATCATGTCGTAGTCGCGATTGCGCATGCGGTTGACGTATTGCGAGCTGTCCGTCAGGAGGCGGATGTTCATGGTGATGCCCATGCGCGCGAGGTTCTTCTGAAAGGGAGAAGCCACCCTGCCCATCGCGGAGCCGTAGGTGAGGAGCTCGAAGGTCATGGGATCGCCCGTCTTGACGTTCACGAGCTTCTCGTCTCTGATCTCCCAGCCGGCCTGCTTCAGGAGGTCCATGGCCGCGCGGAGCTGGTCCCTGATGTTGCCCGTGCCGTCGGTGACCGGAGGCCGGTATTCCTCCGTGAAGACCTCGGGCGCTACCTTGTCCCTGATCGGCTCGAGGACCTTGAGCTCGTCGGCGCTCGGGAGGCCCCTGGCCTCGTAGTCGGTGTTGGTGAAGTAGCTCCGCGTCCGCCTGTATTGGCCGTAGAAGAAATTCTTGTTGAGCCACTCGAAGTCGAGGGCGTAGCCGATGGCCTCGCGCACTCTCCTGTCCTTGAAGAAGGGTCGCTGGATATTGAAGACGAAAGCCTGCATGCCCTGGGGTATCTGGTGGGGCACTTCCTCCTTGACGATGTAGCCCGCCTCGAAGGGACGACCCGTATACATGGTCGCCCAGTTCTTGGCGATGTTCTCCTCGTAGAAATCGTACTCGCCCGCTTTAAAGGCCTCGAAGGCCACGGTCTCGTCGCGGTAGTAGTCGTAGCGGATGGAGTCGAAGTTGCGCAGGCCCCTGTTCGCCGGCAGGTCGGCCGCCCAGTAATCGGGAAGCCTCTCGTACACGGCGTATTGCCCGATCTTGTAGTCCTTGACGGTGTAGGCGCCGGAGCCTACAGGTACTTCGGTAAGCGGATCGGAGAGCTTGTGCTTGGACCAGTATGCCTTGGGAAGTATGCCGAGGGAGGCCAGGGAGATCAGAAGCGCCTTGTCCCCTTTCTTGAGCGTGAACTTCACCCTGTGCGCGTCCAGGGCCGCGGCCGTGACGCCGGCGTTGTACTGCTTGAATTGGGGCACGCCCTCGGTCATGAACTTGTTGAAGGTGAAGACCACGTCGTCGGAGCTTATAGCATCGCCGTTCTGGGCCCTCGCCCTGGGATTAATATAGAAGACTATCCACGAGTAGTCGGCGGGGTATTCGACCTTCTCGGCGATGAGTCCGTAGCAGACTTCGATCTCGTCTTCCGAGGAGGCCATGAGGGGATCGAAGAGGAGGCCCTCGCTCCCCTGGAGGGCGACCCCTCGGTCGGCGTAGGGATTGAAGCTGTCGTAGCTGCCGATCGCGGACTGCCGGAGCGTACCCCCCTTCGGCGCGTCGGGGTTCACGTAGTCGAAGTGGGCGAAGCCGGCAGGATACTTGGGAGTCCCGTGGAGGCTGAGCGCATAGGAGACCTTCGCCTGCGGCGCGGCCGAGACCAGCGCTCCGAGAGCGAGAACGGCGATCATCGGCCTGCGCTTTCTCATCGAGCCTCCGAGCATCAATTCGAGTATAGTACTGAAAATAAGACCTACATGTTGCCGAGGTCAATACCGCGCCGCTATACTCGGACGCATGACGACCATCCGATCCGTCTGCGTCTTCTGCGGCTCGTCCAACGGCAAGCGCGCCGAATACCCGGCCGCGGCGGAATCGCTCGGTACGGTCATCGCGAGCCGCGGCCTCAGGCTCGTCTACGGCGGCGGCGACGTAGGATCGATGGGCCTGCTCGCGAGGGCCGCTCTCGCCGCCGGCGGCGATGTGACGGGGGTGATACCGCGCAAGCTCTACGAGATCGTCGACCACGTGGAGCTGACCCGACTCGTCGTGGCGGCCGACATGCACGAGCGCAAGGCCCGGATGTACGAACTCTCCGACGCCTTCATCGCCATGCCGGGAGGCATAGGGACGCTCGACGAGCTCTTCGAGGCCTGGACCTGGCGCGGAATCGGCTATCACGAAAAGCCGATTGGGATACTCGACGCGGCGGGCTACTACGGGCCCCTGTTGTCCTTCCTCCGCGCGATGGTCGAGGAAGGCTTTCTGGGTCGCGAGCAGCTCGACGATCTGGTCGTCGACACGGACGCCGGCACCCTCCTCGACCGCCTATCGGCGAAGGAACCGCTCAAGGTCCTCAAGCGCCCCGAGAGGTCGAAGAGATAATCGCCCGACCCTTCGACCCTGCCGGGAAGAACGTGTATACTGCCTGGCATGCCTTCCGGAACCAAGCGCATCCCTCGAATTCCCCCCGGGGCCCCGGGGCATCCCCGCGCCGAGGCCGACCCTGCGCCTCATCGCGGACCCCGGCCGGAGCGAAAGGGGCGCGAGGCGAGCCCTCACCGCACCGCAGCCGAGGGCCCGCCCAAAAGAGCCTCCGCCCGCCTGATCTACGAGGACGAGGCGATTCTCGCATTCGACAAGCCGGTCGGGCTTCCCGTCATAGCGCCCGAAGGATCGCGGGCGCGCTGTCTCCTCGACATCGCGAGCGAGGTGGTCGCGCGGAAGAACCCGAAGGGCAGGGCGGCGGTCGTCCATCGCATCGACCGCGATACCTCGGGCGTCGTGATCTTCGCCGTAGACGGCCGGGTCAAGAGGCTCCTCATGGAGGCTTGGGACGAGCTCGTGACGCGTCGGCTCTACGTCGCCCTTGTGGAAGGATCCATGGAAGCCGGATCGGGAATCCTCGATTCCTGGCTGAAGGAGAACAGGGCCGGCGGAGTGTACCGGGCGGAGCCAGGGGAACGGGGAGCCAAGCGCGCCGTGACCCGGTGGCGAGTCCTCGCCGCGGGCTCGCGGCTGAGCCTCCTGGAGCTCGAGCTGGAAACGGGCAGGAAGCACCAGATCCGGGTCCAGCTCGCCGACGCGGGGCACGCCGTAGCGGGCGACGAGCGCTACGGAAGCCCGAAAGTCCCCCCGCGCGGGCTCGGCCGACTCTGCCTCCACGCCGCCATAATCGAGCTCGAGCTCCCAGGGCGGGGCATCGTGAGAATAGAGAGCCCCCCGCCGCCCGAATTCGCGGCCGCCCTGTCCCCTACTTGGCAGCAGGCATGGTCGTCGGAACCCACTTCGAGAAGACGTCCAAGTGGGACCAATACCCGAGGAAGGCGAAGATAGTCCATATCGCCGCCGCCCCGAGGAGGGCGATTGCAGCGAGTATCCTCACGACGCGATGCTGGCGCAGATAGTAGACTGGCAGGGATAGGACGCCCATGAGCCCCGTCAGGGCGAAGCCGCCCGCGGAGACCAGAGGCTCGTTGGTCATCTTAAGCGAAAGAAGCCTGAAACCCAGGAATATCGCGGCAGCCCCTGCGAAAGTCGCATAAATACCGAGGGAAAGCAGGTCCCAGCCGGCGATGAGAGCGATGCCTCCGGCGAAGATGAGGGCTCCGAAAAGGACCGACATTTCGCCGAAGGGGATGTTGTAGCTGCTGATGATCGGCCACGTGAAGGTCAGGTGGAGGCCCGTGACGAGGGCCAGGAACCCGCTGACGAGAAAGCCCGGAGCCAGCTTCTTGCGATCGTCGTTCAGGAACTTCAGGACGAACAGCGCCAGGATGCAGAGCCCGGCTGCCATGTTGATGAGCATAAGGGTCAGGTAATCGATGAACATCAAAGACCTCCTCGAGCTAGATACATTTCAAGTCTAGTCGACCGGGAAGATCTCGGCAAATAAGAAAGAACGGGCGGCCGCGCCTTCCCCGTCGCGGGATGCGCGGCCGCCTTTCGAAGGCCGGCTAGGCCTGGGTATCTATGACCGTCCCGGCGTAGGAAGGAAGCGGCGCCTGCGCTCCGCCGACCTGCGCTGTTGCGTTGGCACGGGCGGTTTTAGCGGCTTCTTTGTCCGGAGCGAGCTCCGCCGCTTCGCTCTCTTGAACCTGGGCCGCCTGAGGCAGGGCGACCGCTCGGCTTCCGATCGAACCTATATCCATGGCTTGACTCCTTGGGCGAGAATATACCGCCGGAGGAGGAGGAAGACAAAGCCGCCCTCGCGGCGGGCTTGCCGTAGACGACGCTCTCGCCGAGGCGGCGGCTCTCGGGCCGTCTGCCGGGCCTGGGCCTGGGATAGGAATCCGGTCCCCGGGCGGAGGCGCCGGGGTTCGCGCGCGCGGCTGCGGCCTCGGTGGCCGCCGCCTTCCGGCCTTCTTCCGCGGCCCTCTCGAAGAGGGGCCCCGAGGCGACGGGCACGCTGGCCCGCAGGAGCTTCTCGATGGCCCTTAGGAGGGGCTTCTCCTCCCTGTCGCAGAGGGCGATGGCGCAGCCCGCGGCGCCAGCGCGCGCGGTGCGGCCGATCCGGTGCACGTAGGTTTCCGGCACCTCGGGCAGCTCGTAGTTGTACACGTGGCTGATGCCGTCGACGTCGATGCCGCGCGAGGCCAGGTCGGTAGCGACCAGGACTCTCAGGCTGCCTGCGCGGAATCCGTCCATCGTCCTCGTCCTGTTGTTCTGGCTCTTGTTCGCGTGGATGGCCTCGGCGGCGATGCCGTCGGAGCTGAGAGCGCGGGCGAGCCTGTCGGCCCCGTGCTTGGTGCGCGTGAAGACGATGGCGCGCTCGTCCCCCTGCGCGCTTATGAGGGCGGCCAGGAAGGCGCGCTTCTCGGCCTTCTCGACGAAGGCCACCTTCTGGTCGATGAGCTCGACGGCGGGCTTCTCCGGAGTCACGGAGACGCGGACGGGGTCGCGGAGGATGGAGTTGGCGAGCCCCGAGATGTCGTTCGGCATGGTGGCGGAGAAGAGCAGGGTCTGCCTTTCCTTGGGCAGGAGGGCGATGATTCGCCTGACGTCCCGGATGAAGCCCATATCGAGCATGCGATCCGCCTCGTCGAGGACGACGATCTCCACCGCGTCCAGGCGGACCTGACCCTCGTGATGGAGGTCGAGGAGGCGGCCGGGAGTGGCCGTCAGGACGTCGACCCCCCGCCCCAAGGCCTTGACCTGGGGGGACTTGCCGACGCCTCCGAATACGCAGGCTCGAGCGAGGCGCGAATTGGCGCCGTAGACGGCGAAGCTCGCGTCGATCTGGGCGGCGAGCTCGCGAGTGGGCGCGACGACGAGGGCGCGGCAGCTGCGGGGAGCGGGCCGTACCGCCATTGCCGAGAGTCGCTGGATGATGGGAAGGGCGAATGCGGCGGTCTTGCCCGTCCCGGTCTGGGCGCAGCCGAGGAGATCGCGCCCCGCGAGGAGGGCCGGGATCGAGGCGCTCTGGATCGGAGTCGGCGTCTCATAGCCCTGCCGCTTTACTGCCGCCAGGATCGACTCGGCGAGGCCGAGAGAAGAGAAGCTCTGGTCGTTCATGTGAATCCTTAAGAGGAAAGATGGGGCAAGTGCCAGAATAAAAGCCTTTTACTCTTACTGGTGGCATCGCTCTCGCCCCCGGTTCACCGACCGCGAGCGAGGGCCGAGGCGAGCGGATACAAAAATCCGCTGTCGGCTTGAAAATAAGATACATCGGAACACTCCTCCGCGCCTAGTACGCTTTCGCGGAGTTTTGCGCATTCGGCCACAATGGGCTAAATATGGATCGCCCTCCCCAAGCCTGCTCGCGCGCCTTCCATGATGAGCTCGGAAAGCGTCGGGTGGGCGTGGATCATGTCGGCTACATCGTCCAAGAGGAGCTCGGAGCGCGCGGCGAGGAGAAGCTCGTGCACGAGCTCCGTGGCGCCGGCCCCCACAATGGTGGCGCCGAGAATGGCTCGAGTGCGCGGGTCGTAGAGAATCTTGGCTTGTCCTCCGGGGGATCCGATCGCGACGGCTTTGCCGACGCCGACATAGGGAAAGCGAGCCGTTCCGACCGTCCTGCCCTCGGCCTTCGCCTTCGCCTCGGCGAGACCGAAGCTCCCCAGCTCGGGCTCGCAATAGACGGCGCTCGGCACGCGAAGAGGATCGACCCCCCGCTCGTTGGGCGGAGGTGCACCTTTCAGCGTCTGCGCGATCCTCTCCGCCGCTATCTCGCCTTCTTTGGAGGCGACGTGGGCCAGGAGGGGCGTGGCAACGATGTCGCCGATCGCGTAGATCCCCGAAACCGAGCTCTCCTGGTAGTCGCCCACGGCCACAAAGCCCTTCTCCAGGCGGACGCCGGCCTCTTCGAGGCCCAATCCGCCTGTATTGGGACTGCGGCCTACCGACACGAGGAGACGGTCCGCGGCGAGGCTGCTCTCGGTGCCGTCCTTGGCCTTCAGCCTGAGCTCCAGGCCCTCGCCCTTCTTCGAAAAGCCCTGCGCGGCGATCCCGGTCAGGAGCTTCGCGCCGCGCTTGGCGAAGGCGGAGGCGACCAGGGCCGCCGATTCCTCGTCCTCGATGGGGAGGATCCGGTCCATGAGCTCCACCACCGTCGTCTCGACGCCGAAGGCGCCCGCGATGTACGCGGTTTCCATCCCGATCGCGCCGGCGCCGAGAATTGCGAGACGCTTGGGGAGATCGCGGGAGAGGAGGAAGCCGGTGGAGGAGAGTATCATCTTCTCGTCGAACGCGAAGCCCGGCAGCTCCTTCGGCCTCGAGCCCGTCGCGACCACTACGGCCTTTGCAGCGAGGCTGACGGGCTCGGATCGGCTCTGGCCGGCCGGACCGGCGGCGGCCGATACCTCCACCTTCCTCGGGCCGTCGAGCCTCGCGGAGCCTTCGACGTAGTCGATCTTGTTCTTCTTGAGAAGGAAGCGGACGCCCTTCGAGAGGCGATCGGCCGCGTCTCGGGACTGCTTCCAGGGCTTGCCGTAGTCGAAGCCCGCGAGATCGACCTTCGCCCCTGCGGACTCGAGGGCGGCCCGTCCTTCGGTGAAGAGCGAGGCCTGATGTATGAGGGCCTTCGAGGGGATGCAGCCGATATTGAGGCAGACTCCCCCGGGTGCCTCCTTCTCCACGACGGCCACCGAAAGGCCGAGCTGGGCGGCCCGTATCGCGCACACGTAGCCCCCCGGTCCGGCGCCGATTATGACGACATCGTATTCGCGTTCGGGCATAGAGCTTCCTCCTAACTACAGTAGAGCCTTGCCCGGCTCCTCGATAAGAGAGACGAGCGTCGCGAGGAACCGCGCTCCGGCCGCCCCGTCGATGACGCGATGATCGCAGCCGAGGGTCAGGGCCATGGCGCGCCTGACGCCGACCGTCCCGTCATCGCGCACGAAGGGCTCGGCGACAGCGGCGCCCAGGGCCAGGATCGCCGATCCCGGCGGGTTGATTATCGCCGTGAACTCCTCGACGCCGAAGCTCCCCAAATTGCTGATAGTGAAACCCGGGCCCTCGTACTCGCTCGGGGCGAGTCCCCTTTCCCTCGCCTTGGCGATCAGGGCGGAGAGCTCCTCGTCGATGGCCGCGACGCCCTTGCGGGCGCAGTCCCGGACGACGGGGGTGATGAGGCCGTCGGGAAGGTCGACCGCCAGGCCTATGTCGATGGACGAGCGCTCCAGAATGGTCGCGCCCTCCCAGGTCGAGTTGACGTAGGGATGGCGGACAATGGCCTCGGCCGACAGCTTGATCAGGAAGGCATTGAGCGAAATGGGCTTTTGCCGGCCCGCGTTGGCCGTCGCGCGAAGAGCCATGACGGGTCCCGCGTCCACGCGCCTCTTCAGGTAGTAGTGCGGGGCCACGAAGAAGGACTCGGAGAGCCGCCTCGCGATGACCGCGCGCTTGCCCGTTACGGGGACTCTGCGGTCGGCCGCCTGGTCCGGGGCGGTAGCCCGCGGGCCCGTCGCAGCGGCAGCTCCTCGCGCCGCCTGCGGCCCCAGCTCGGCGAGGGCGCGCACGTCCCGCTCCACGACCCGGCCGCCCGGGCCCGAGCCCCTGGCGCTCCTGAGATCGACGCCCAGCTCGCGGGCCAGCGCACGGGCCAGGGGCGAGGAGGGCGGGAAAGAGGAGGGCGCCGAAGGTCGCTTCATTCCCTCCGCTGCCGCGGTCGGGACGCGAGGCGGCGCGATCGGGGCGGACGGCTCGGGCGCAAAGCTGGGCGCCCGGGGCAGCACGGGGACGGGGCCCGGCGCGGCCGCGGCCGGCGGCCGGGAAGCGATCCCCGGGGCCGCAGCAGCGAGAGGCCCCGGGTCCTCGCCGGCCTTGCCTATCACCGCGATGGGATCGCCCACCGAGGCCTTCCCTCCTTCGGGAAGGAGGATCTTCAGGAGGACCGCGTCCTTTGTCGCCTCGTAGTCCATGCTCGCCTTGTCGGTCTCGACCTCGCAGAGGACCGATCCCGCCGCGAAGGCCGAGCCTTCGGCGACCTTCCACTTGACGATCGTTCCCTCGCTCATGGTCGGGGAGAGGGCCATCATGAGAAGGCGTTCGGCCATGCTATTCCTCCCTGTAGAGGGCCCGCAGGACCGCCCTCTCGATCTTGGCGGCCGAAGGCTGGGCCGCGAGCTCGAGGGCGTGGTTGTAGGGCATGGGTATGTCCTCGCCCGATACGAGGGCGACGGGGGCGTCGAGGAAGTCGAAGCACTCTCGGGAGACGAGGTAGGCGACGTGCGAGCCCACGCTCGCGACCGGCCACGACTCGTCGACAACGACGCAGCGTCCCGTCCGCCCGACGGATTCGTACAACGCGTCCTCGTCGAGGGGCCTCAGGCTCCGGAGATCGAGGACCTCCGCCTCTATGCCCTTAGCCGCGAGCGATTCGGCGGCCTCGAGGGCCGCCAGCAGGGGCCTCGAGAAAGATACTATCGTGACGTCCTTCCCCGGGCGGGCCGTCGACGCCTTCCCCATCGGGATGAGGAACTCTTGCTCCGCCACCTCGCCTTTCGTCGCGTACATGAGCTCGTTCTCGAGGAAGACCACCGGATCGTCGTCCCGTATAGCGCTCTTGAGTAGGCCGTAAGCGTCCGCGGGGGTCGCCGGAGCCAGGACCTTGAGCCCCGGGACGTGGGTCCACAGGCTTGCGAGGGCTTGCGAATGCTGGCTCCCCAGGTATTCCGCCGGACCGTTGGGCCCGCGGAAGACGATGGGCACCGAGAGCTGGCCCCCCGACATGTAGCGCATCTTGGCCGCCTCGTTGACAACCTGATCCACCGCGAGGAGGGCGAAGTTATGCGTCATCCACTCGACGACCGGCCGCAGTCCGGCGATCGCGGCGCCGACTCCGGCCCCGGTGAATCCGAGCTCGGCGATGGGCGTGTCCCTGACCCTGTCGGCCCCGTATTTCGAGAGGAGGCCCTTCGACACCTTGTAGGCGCCGTCGTACTCCCCGACCTCCTCGCCCATGAGGAAGACCCGGGCGTCCCTCGCCATCTCCTCGTCGAGAGCCCGGTTCAGGGCCTCGCGGTACGTAATGACGGCCATGGCAGCCCCTAGCCCGCCGCCCTGGGCAGGGCTCGCGGTTCGGCATACACGTCGGCGTAGAGCTCGCCCGGAGCCGGTTCGGCGCTCGACTCCGCGAAGGCGACGGCGGCCTCGACCTTCTCCTCGGCGCGCGCGACGATGGCGTTCCATTCGGTCTCGGACAATGCTCCCTCGTCCGTCAATCTCCCCTTCAGCGAGGCGATGGGGTCGCGCTTCCTGTACTCCTCGATGTCTTCGCGGCTGCGATACTTGCCGGGGTCGCTCATCGAGTGGCCTTTATAGCGGTAGGTCCGAGCCTCGACCAGGCTCGGCTCGCGGCCGTCCCGCGCCAGGGCCACGGCTTCGAGCATCGCTTCGCGCACCTCCGCGACGTCCATGCCGTCGCAGGACCGACCCTTCATGCCATAGGCGGCCGCGGTCAGCGAGAAGTCCTCCTCGGAGGATACGCGCTTCCAGTTGGTGCCCATGCCCCACTGGTTGTTCTCGATGACGTAGACTATCGGCAGCGACCATATCTTGGCCAGGTTGAGGCTTTCGTGGAGGGCGCCCTGGTGGAAGGCGCCGTCTCCGAAGAAGCAGAGCGTGACGCCGCCGTCGCCTCTGTAGGCTTGCGCAAGGGCGACCCCCGTGGCCACCGGTATCTGCGCGCCGACGATGCCGTTGCCGCCGAGCATTCGCTTGGCGGGATCGAAGAGGTGCATCGACCCGCCCTTCCCCCTCGAGACGCCCGTGGCCTTTCCGAAGAGCTCGGCCATCACGGCGCGCGGCTCTATCCCGAGGGCCAGCGCGTGCCCATGGTCCCTGTATCCGGTGAGCACGTAGTCCCTCTCGAGGTCGAGGACGGAGACCGCGCCTACGGCGACGGCCTCCTGCCCGGTGTACAGGTGGCAGAATCCCCCTATCTTGCGGAGTCCGTACATCATGCCGGCCTTCTCCTCGAAGGTCCTGATGAGCTGCATGCTCTCGAGCATCGCCAGGAGGGAGTCATTCACGATGCGCCTCCTCGAGGCGAGGGGCGTCGGCCGAATAGCGCTCGCCGCGGAGGGGAAAGAGGATGGAGGCGGATTCGATCTCCGTCTCGATCACGCGCAGGGCCGAGGCGTCTTTGTTGAGCCGCCAGAAGGCCGTCAGGTTCGGGCCGATGGCCTTGAGGACCTCGGCGGAGAAAGAAGGATCATCTACGACGCGCGCCCTCCCCTTCAACGTCGTCACCTCGGAGAAATCGACGGCCTGCAGCACCCACTGGGCGCGCGGGTCCGCCTCGACCTCGGCCGCCTTCGGGAAGCCGCGGGCGGTCACGGCGTAGATCATTCCTTTGAGGCGCGGCAATGCGGCGGGGACCATCCAGCGCGTATGCGGATAACCTCCCTCCCCCAGGGTCGAGAAGAGGGCCGGACTGCCCCCGCCTATCAGCGCGATGGCCCTTTCCAGGATCTGCGAGAACTCCATGTTCGACTCCTATGCGGGCGAGGCGCGCCGGCCCTCGAGAATCTCGATCGCGGCCGCCGCCGTCTCGTAGCCGAAGCGCCGACCCGCGATGCCCGATATCCGATCCGCGCCGGGCCCTGAGGCCGACGCCACGATGCCGCCCTTTATGTCGAGGCGGGCGCTCCCGCCGCTCCAGCGCAGCCCGAGCGAGAAGGCGGGCGTGGAACCCCAGGTCCACTCCCAGCTCGCCAGTCGGCGCGCGGCCTGGTCGGCATAGGCTCCGTCCGCGAAGGGCTCGGCCTCCCGGGCCTCGCCGCCCGCCAGCTCTCCCGCGATCGCGAGCGCCGCCTCGTCGACGCTGAGCCCGGGGACCACGCTCGCGAGGTTGACGCTCGGGGACCTCACGGAGGGAAGGGCATGGCTGCGCTCCGCCTCCAAGCCACCGAGACTGGACGCAAGCCTCGCCAGGTCGGCATCCACGAGGAGGGTCCCGTGGTGCAGCACGCGCGAAGCGGTGAACCTGCGCGCCGTGCCCGAGAGCTTGGCGCCCTTCCACGGACCTTCGCACGCGACGAAGAGCCCGCCTCTCCGGCCGGACTCGGTCTCGACGCCGAGCCTGCGCAAGGCGCGCGCGATGTGGTCCAGCTCCGCGTCCCGATCGTGCTCGCCGCGCGGCACCATGATGCTCCAATTGAGATTGCCTCGATCGTGATAGACGGCGCCGCCGCCGGAGATCCGGCGCAGCACGGGAAGATCGGAGCGCGGAGAGACCTCCGCCCACGGATTCTGATTGCGCCCGATGACGATGCAGGGGTCGTTGACGTAGATGAGAATCGCGCTGCCTCGCCCGAAGCCCCGCTCGAGGAGACTCTCCTCCAGCGCCAGATTGAGGTAGGGATCATGCCTTGAGGCGCGCAACGCGATGTCGTACATCCGGAACCAATATACTAAGGAGGGGCCGCGCGGCAAAGCTCGCGCCCCGAGGCCAGGCTCATAGCCTTATGCAGAGGTCCACCTCGAAGCCCCCGGAGGGCCCCTTTCCGGGGAGCCTGAATGCGAGCGCCACGACGGGAGCGATGGCCGGCCAGCCGATCTTGTGGTTGGGACCGCGAATGACGACGGGGGGCGCGATCTCCATATCGAGGCCGTGGATCGCCGAAATCGCGGAGCCGGCGATGATGTTCGTCATCTCGCCGACGAGGCCGCCCTCGAGCTGGCTCCGTTCCTCGTCGCCGCCGGCCGCGACGCCGGAGCCGGCGAGCAGGCCGGCGACGAGCGACTGGGTGAGCCGTATCGCCACGACGCCCTGGGCCTGACCGGCCAGCCCCACGAGTCCCGTGAGGTCCCAGCCGTGGTCCTCGGATGCGCCCAGCTCGCGCGACTCCCCATCGACGGCCTCGAGCCCGAACATGTCCTTGAAGGTACTCTTGGCCGCGTGGCCGAAGGCCGCGACGATACTCGCATCCATTATTGCCCCCGCGTAAACAATAGTGGTTCGTCGTTGCGGCCGCAAGGGCCGTCGTGACTATGGCCGCGCGGCTACACAGGGCATGCGAAGATTCGCTGCCTTCCGGGCTCCTCGTCTATATTGCAAATAGGGTATACTGAGATCGAGAGCGGATATCGCGTTTTTTTTTCATGGGCCGCTTTATTCGTATTATCATTTCGAGTAGTTGAATTATGATCGACGACGAGAGGCATAAGGTCTCCGGGAGGGAAACATGAAGGTGTTTTTGAACGTTTTGGGAATCGTCTGCTTGCCCGTCGGCGCCATATGGCTGCTGCAAGGGGCGAAGATACTCAATTTCGGCGCGATGGCAGGCCATAGGCGATGGATCCTGCTCGGCGGCGTCATCATCATCGCCGGCATCGTCATCCTGATCCTTAATAACCGAAAGGCCAAAGCCTAGCGCCGCAGGCCTGCGGCCTTGCGCGAGACCCTCCGCGGATCGGCAGCAGCAGCGTAGACGCGCCCCCGGGCCGGGCTCCCAGCCTGCCCGGGGGCCATAGCCTAGCACTCCCCGAGCGGGAGGGCTGTCCGGCCGTCTAACGCGGCTATTTCAGTCCGTGTTCGTTGAAATAGGCTCCATACGCTTTTGATGATGGACCTGCCGATGAGCCAGTGTCCGGGGCTCTCAGCCGGCGGGCTGCTCCATGCTCACCATCGACGCCCGCAGACCGCCGTCGGAAGAGGGAGTCAAGCGCACGGAAATCTTCGATCCGACCATCAGGTCGGCGGGCTTCAACAGGGTCATCCGCCGGATCTCCGCTCCCTCGGGCACCACTACGGCCGCATTGAGCATTTCGTATTTCAGGTAGAGCGTCCGCCCCTGGATTTTATCGACCTGTTTGACCACTTCCGCGTTGGTCATCACCTGGCCCGAAGGCATGGGGAATTGCCCCTTGCGAACGCGCTGCCAAATTTCGGGAGTGAATACGTTGATCACCGTCGCCGTCAGGCTTCCATCCGTCCCGCGCGTCGCCGCGACCCCGAGAGCCTCGCCCGGCTTGATGGAGTCGAGGGTCGCGGCCACCCGCTTCAGGATGAGGGTATCGGGTTGGATGAGTACCCTCGAAGAGACCCCATCCGCCCCGGCGAGAACGAGGGTCGATCCCTCGATCGAGACTATCGTCCCCTGTATCGGGGCCTGGCCGGCAGGAGCTGCGGCCGACGGCCCCGTCATCGCTCCCCCCGGCTTCGAAGTGTCGCTCTGGGCGGAGAGCGTCAAGAGCGGGATCGCGAGCAGAATATCGATGAGTATCGCTTTGGCCAGTCGCGCCGGCCCTTTGATCGCCATTCGCATGAGGACCTCCAGCATTCAAAGACATAGCCTAATGACTATATACTGAATATACCGAAGAGAAGATCCCCAGTCCATTATTGACCCGGCAATCGAAAAGCTGTAATAGCATCGAAGAGGACTTAGCCCCGCGGCTATATTCGCCCCTACCATCCCGTCCTGCCGGCGGCGACCGATAGGCCGCCAGTACCCGGCCGATTCTGCGATCGATTTTCGACGCGGAATGGATCATTTGGTCAGCCTCTCGGTAGCCCTGCCGTCGGACCAGGTCCCGACCAGCAGCTTGCCGTCCTCTTCGACTTTGTAGACGACCGGATAGCTGTCACCCCAGTCTACGGTCAACACGCCGTTCTCCAGGCTGCCTACGCCCACATAGGTCGAGCTTCCGACCTTCCAATCGAAGCCGTAGGTCCCGTCGCTCTTGGCGGTGACGACGCAGCTGCCCCGATAGGCCGAGCCGTCGGGATTCGTTCCCGTAGCCTGATAGCTGCCGCCGAGGCCGGCCGGAATGCCGGCCGGGGAAGTATCGCCGCCGGACGAAGGCGGCGACTGATCCGCCGGTATTTTGTATACCGCCACTGTCTCGCCGCGGGCTTTACGCACCAATCGATCGGCGAGAACCGGGAAGACGTCGATGAATCCGCCCAGGGTGTAGCTCAAGACCTGATCGCTCAAGTCGACGATGCCCGTCTTTACATCTATGCCCTTGACGATGACAAGATACTTGTCGGCGAACTTGGCTATCGAAACCAGCATGACTTTGTTGGCTCCGGCCAGCTCGCCGATCTTGGCCGCCTGACCATCGGTGATTCCCGAGACCTGAAACTCCTGTTCCTTGACGATCTTATCCAGGAGCGAGCGTTCGACGATCCGGAACTCGTTGCGGTCGACCAAGGCAACCTGCAACATCTCGGTGAGCGTCGCGGTATCGATGGTCTCTCCCGGCACTCGGGACACCACGTCGAGAACGGCTACCTTGAGATCCTTCATGTTGAGCCATTCGGAAAAAGCCGGCCCTGCCATCAAGGCTAGGGCCATGAGAACCAAGGCTTTCCTCATCGGGACCATCCTGAAACGATACTAAGGCATAGTCTGACCGACGGCAAGACTAATTGCAAAGCCCGCGCATCGGTCAAGCCGGGAATGGGCGTTCGCCGAGCTGGAAGCAGGTATTCACCGAGTCGGTCGGCGGGCTTCCCTTACTTGCCGTCCTGCATATACTTCCCGATAAATTTCAGTTTGAGATCGCGCAATGCCGAAGAAATCGAGACTTTGTACACGTGCGGATTGAGCAGCCGAAGATAGGTCGAGTCGAAGCGCTCGAGGCGGGCGCGAAGGCCGCCCCTGATGTCCGCCAATGCGGGCAGGGCTGCGCAGATCTTGCCGCCTTCCATGACTTTCGAAAGCAGGGGACGGGCCTCGGAGGGTCGTAGGCGCAGGCGTCGCCAATCGGCGGAAGGGTGGTGGAGGACGAGCTCCTCGCCGGGGCGCGGCTCTTCGTCTTCGAGGGTCATGAGGTCGGCCAGGGCGAGGCCGTCCTCTCCGTAGAGCCGCCAGAGCTGCTTGATGCCGGGGTTGGTGGACTTGTCGGGGTTGTCGGAGAATTTCATCGTGGGCTCGACGCGTCCCCCCCGCGTCACGGCGGCGAGTTTATAGACGCCGGGGAAGGAGGCCTCGCCCCCCCCCGTGACGAGCTTGGTGCCGACGCCCCAGGAGTCGACGGGCGCTCCGGCCGCGACGAGGTGCTCGATGATATCCTCGTCCAGCTCGTTGGAGACGACGATGAAGGCGTCCCTGAAACCGGCGGCGTCAAGTTCCCTCCGAACCTCGCGCGAGAGGTAGTCTATATCGCCGGAATCGAGACGCACGCCGAATCGCTTGCCCGCGGCCGCGAGGGCCGCCCCCGCGGCTATGGCGTTCTTGACGCCGCTATCGAGGGTGTTGTAGGTGTCGATCAGGAAGGCGGTGGAGTCCGGGTAGATCGCGGCGTAGGCATCGAAGGCTTCGCGCTCGTCTATGAAGGACATGACCCAGGAGTGTGCCATCGTCCCCATCACCGGTATACCGAAGAGCTTGCCGGCCAGGGTGTTGGACGTCGCGTCGGCACCGCCGATATAGGACGAGCGCGAGGCCGTGATGGCGCCGTCGGGGCCCTGGGCCCTGCGGAGGCCGAACTCCATGAGGCGGCCGTAGCCCGAGGCGCGCCATATCCGGGCGGTCTTGGTGGCGACGAGGCATCCGAAGTTGAGCCGATTGAGGACGAGCCCTTCGATGACCTGCGCCTCGATCAGGTCGGCCTCGATGCGCGCGAGGGGGCCGTGGGGGAAGACGATCTCCCCCTCGGGGATCGCCCAGACGTCGCCGCGGAAGCGGAAGGCGGAGAGGTAGTCCAGAAAGCCCTTATCGAAGGTCCGCAGCGACTCGAGATACTCCAGGTCCCTGCTCGAGAAGCGGAGCGATTCGAGGTCGCGGAGGAGGGGCTCGAGCCCGGCGAAGAGGGAATAGCCGCCTCCGAAGGGATGGTGCCGAAAAAAGACGTCGAAGACCGCGCGGCCCTCCCGTCCCAGCTTCCAGTAACCCTGGGCCATAGTGAGCTCGTAAAAATCTGTGAACAGGGCGCTCGCCACCGAGCCCTCCTCGAGACAGGCCGCGTCGCTCACGATAGGGACCCCGATTCGACGAAGACGGCTCCTTCGCGGCGCATGGAGTTGACGGCGCGGGCGGCTCCGCCGGGCGGGATATCAACGCCCCGGACAGCATCCTCGACGACATGGACCCCGTAGCCTAGGCGGAGGGCGTCGAGTACCGTGTACAGCACGCAGAAGTCGGTCGCCAGGCCGGCGACGAAGAGCTCGGAGGCGCCGACGCCCCGCAGCCACCCGTCGAGGCCGGTCGAAGTCGTCCGGTCGTTCTCGAAGAATCCTGAATAGGAATCGAGCCTCGCGCGCGCGCCCTTGCGGATGATGAGCGTGGCCCTGTCGGTCGCCAATCCCGCGCGAAAGGCGGCGCCCGCGCTCCCCTGGACGCAGTGATCGGGCCAGAGGACCTGGGGGATGCCTTCGGCCTCGACGCTGTCGTAAAGCTTGCGGGACGGCCACGAGGAGGCGAAGGAGACATGCCCCCTCGGATGCCAGTCCTGGGTGAGGACGACGAGGTCGAACAGCGGCGAAATCGCGTTGACCGGGCCCACCGTCTTGTCCCCGCCCGTCACGGCCAGCGCGCCGCCTTCGCAAAAATCGTTCTGGAGGTCGACGACCACGAGGGCGCTCTTTTTCCTATCGATGTCCACGGCAATCCTTTAGCGCGATCGCGATTCGCGAGCCCGTCCGGCTGTCGAGGCCCGTCAGGTGGAATAGTAGCGCTTTCGAGTCGGAAAGGCTATGCTCCGTCCCATGACGGAGCCATCGAGCCTCCTCGGGAATGTCCGCGCGATCGTCGCCGAGGTGGGCGCCTTCCAGCTCTCGGAGTGGCGGCAGCGGCCGGCGAGGCCTCCCGAGGGCGAAGCCTCGTGGATCGAGGAGAAGGCGGCGAAGGATCTCGTGAGCTTCGTGGACATCGAGTCCGAGCTCCGCCTCTCCCGCTCGCTCAAGAGCCTTGTTCCCGGCTCCGCCTTCTACGGCGAGGAAGGCGAGAAGAGCCGCGGCGAGCTCACCTGGGTGGTGGATCCGGTGGACGGGACGACTAACTACGTGTCGGGACTCGATTGGTTCTGCGTTTCGGTGGCCCTCTTCGAGATCGGCCCGGAAGGTCGGTCCCGGCCCACCCTCGGACTCGTTCACCGGCCTAGCGCGGACGAATGGTATTGGGCGACGAGGGGCGGGGGTGCATGGGAGGGGCGCGGCCGGGACGCGCGGCGCCTCGGGGCCGTCGCCGCAACGAGTCTGCGCCGCAGTCTGGTATGCACCGGCACGCCGTACCGCTCGCCCGACACCGCAGCCGCCTTCTACGGCGCCGCGGCGGCGGTGACCGCGGCCGCTCTCGACATTCGCAGGCTCGGCTCGGCCGCCCTCGACCTCTGCCAGGTGTCGGCGGGAAGGCTCCAGGCTTTCTGGGAAGTCGATCTGAAGGCATACGACGTGGCCGCGGCGCTCCTCCTCCTCGAGGAGACGGGCTGCCCGATCTCGGCGATCGACGGCTCGCCCTACGATCCCTTCGGGAGCGCGAGCATCGTGACCGGGGCGCCGGGGGCGGCGGAAGAGCTGCGGGCACTGATTGCGCCCTTCTACGCGGCCATAGGCCGCGGCTAGCCCGGCGTCAGCCGAAGGCGATGCCCGCGACGAAGCCGAGGCTCCAGAGCGCGAAGGCGCCGAGCACAGCCCTCATGTTGGCCCCCTTCGTGTCGTGGGAGAAACCCCGCTTCAGCATCCGCGCGTAGATCGGCACCGAGGCGAGGGCCGTCGCCGCGCCCGCGGCCGCCGCCCCGATAGGCACGACGCCCGAGAGCGCCGCGCCCAGGGTCGCGACGTAGGAACCGGCGGCGAGCGCCACGGGGAGGTAGGCCGCCCGCCTCCGGCCCAGGATTATGGCGAGGGTCCTCCTGCCCGCGACGAGGTCGCCCTCCATGTCGCAGGCGTTGTTGACCGAAAGGATGGAGGCGATGAAGAGGGCCCCGGGGATCGAGGCGAAGAGGGGTTTAGTTCCCAAGCCGCCTGCCTGGAGCCTATAGGCGATGAGGAAGAGGGCGCTCCCGAGGAAGCCTCCCGCGACGAGCTCGCCGAGGGGCGTCCGGGACACGGGCCGCGGGCCGCCGTTGTACGAGAAGCCCGCCGCGAGGCAGAGGGCTCCCCATCCGACGACCCAGGCGCCCGCGCGCAGGGCGAGTACCAGGCCGAGGCAGGCGGCGACCGCATAGCAGCCGGCCGCGACGATGAAGGCGGCCAAGGCGGGAACGCCCTCGGTCACGAGGACCTTGTCGGGCTCCCGCAGGCGCCCGCCGCGATCGTCTCCCCTCCAGTAATCGAAGAAACTGTTGAAGGCCGTGGTGCCCATGTCGACCAGGAGCACCGCGGGGATCGTCAGGGCCAAGGCTAGAAAATCGAGCCTTCCGGCCTTGCGAAGCGCGAAGACCGTGCCCCCCGCGAGGGTCGAGATCGAGACTACTTTGGTCCTCGCCTCCACGACGCCGAGGAATTGGCTGATTGTCATCGATGCTTTCCAATCATGGCGCCTCCGCGGCGCGCCGCCCGGAGCCGCTTTTCCGCTAATCGAAGTATATCAAACCATCGAGAATTGAATAGTCGGGTCGATCGGAGGGAATATGTTCGGTATCGAGAATGAATTATTCGATCAACTCTTTTTCTTGAAGGAAAACTACCGACTCGGGGCGATCAAGGCCGAATTCGAGGCCGAGGGCTCCACTTACGCGGATTTGACCCGGCTCCGGAGACTGACCGACAAGGCAGGCGTCCAGCTCTTCCTGAAGATCGGAGGCGTCGAGGCTATGAGGGACATCAAGGACTCGCTGGAGCTCGGCGTAGACGGGCTCATCGCTCCGATGGTCGAAAGCCGATTCGGGCTCAAGAAATTCATGGACGGGTATAGAAGCATCTACAGGGACTACAAGATAAAGCTCGCCATCAACGTCGAGACCCGGAACTCAATCGAGGAACTGGACGGGATACTCGATTCGGCAGCGGGCTTCATCGACGGCATCACTTTGGGAAGGACCGATTTGAGCGCTTCCTACATGGACGAATCGGTGACTCCCGACTGCGATTTCATGACGGACCTGGTCCGGGCCGTCGGGCGGAAGGCGAAGGAGCGCGGTCTATCGTTTACCGTCGGAGGCAGTATTTGCGAGCGAACTATCGACGGGTTCAGATCCGATCCCGGCGCCGTCCGGGACGTGGATTCCATCGAGACGCGCAAGGTCGTCCTGCCGATGGAGCGCATGATCGAGAGCCCCGAGGCGCTGCGCGAGGCGCTGAGATTCGAGGAGCTCTACATCCTCTCGAAGAAGGAGCTCGGCGATCTCATGCTGGAGGCCGAGATGGCTCGTATCGCGAAGCTCGGCGCCCGGGCGCGGCAGGCTTTCCCCGTCGGGGCGTGAGGGCCGAGCCCTGGCGATGCGCCTGGCCTCGCCCATTCTAGCCCGCGCGGCTTTCGACTACCGATGGCTGCTCGACCGGGGCTACTCGCCGCGCGCCGCCCTCAAGCTCGTGGGCGACAGGCGCCAGATGACCGGCGACGAAAGGATGATCCTCTTTCGAGGCGTAGCCTCGAGCGCAGCCTCGGCGTCGAGGGCCGCCTTCATCCAAGGCGAGGCCAGGGGCCGCTCCGTATTCGTGGACGGTTACAACCAGACCCTGACCGTGATGCATTATCTGACGGGACGTCCCCTCTTCATCGCCAGCGACGGCCTCCTACGGGACGCCGGCGGATCGCACGGCCGCATCGGCGACGCGGGGCTCTTCGCGCGGGCCGCCGGCGCCTTGGTCGATCGGATCGCCCTCCTGGAACCGCCCCGCATCGCCGTCTTCCTCGACGCCCCGATTTCCGGGAGCGCCGGCCATGCGAGTCTGTTCCGCTCTCTGTTCGCGGCCAAGGGTATCGAAGCCGATGTCAGGCTCGAGGACAGCGCCGACGCGCCCTTGAAAAGGGCACCCGGCGCTGTCCTGGTCGCCACGAGCGATTCCGCCATAGCCGATGCCCTGATAGCGAGCTCCACCTCCCATCGCGAGGGAGCCCGGCTCTACGACGCCGCCCGCGGGGCGATAGAACTCGCCTTCGGCCGTCCCGAGCTTCTCGACCTGAGCCGCCTGCTGGCGGAAGGGCGCGAAGCCGAGAACGAGGCCCTGTAGCGGACGCGTAAAAGGGGCGGCTCGATCGGGGCGGAGCCTGCGGCCGGGGCGAGAGAAATGCCCTTTCCCGGCAGCGAGAGCTCGAGATCGAGCGTGGCGCCGGCTCCGAATGGAAATTCGAGACTGACGCCGCCGGTCGCCAGCGCCGGCGATCCGGGCTCGCCCCCGGCGAAGGGACCTAGGGATAGATCGAGGCCGAGGACCGGCAATCCCCGGTCGCCGTCGAGCTCGGTCTTCAGATCGAGATCGAGGCCGGCGAAGGCGGAGTCCCAGCGCAGCGAGCCTTTGAGCGTCATCGAGGCGGCAAAGCCTGATTCCCGGCGAGTCGCGCCCTCCGCCCCGGACTTCCTGGTCAAGGCGAGCGATAGAGACCCGCCGCCCGGGCCCTCGGGCGCGCGCTCCGCATCGATGCCGGCGTCCAGGGAGCCGCCTTCCCCATCGACGGGCAAGACGAGTCGCAACGCCCCCTTCCTTCCCCACCGCGGCGCATACAGGAGACTCCCGCCCTTCGCCTGCGACTCGATGGATGCGGTGACCGAGGAGGCCCGGCGCATAGCCAGGCGCGCCTCGGCCCTGGCGTCGAGGAGGCGCTCCTCGCGGGGTCCCGCGAGTTCTCGAAAGCCCGGAGAAGCGGAGGACGCCGCGAAGCGCAGGTCGCAGAGGCCCAGGATCTCCCGCGATTCGAGCCTGAGGGCTAGACTCGGGACCGCGAGGCGACCGTAGGACGCGGCCAGGGCGAAGAGCGTGGCATTAGATCCGCTCCGCCTGTCCGCGACGAGGGCGGCGTTGTAGAAAGGCCGAGCCGGGTCGACGAGGTTCGCGGCGGGCGCCCCGGCAGGATCCGGTTGCCAACCTGAGCTTTCCGCGGTCGAGCCCTGGCGGGAAGCGGCGGCGACGAGGGCGAGGCCGCCTGTCGGCCCTGAGATCCTCCAGGCGATGCCCGCGGCCGACGCATCGAGATCCCGCGCTATTCCCTTCCCCTCGCTCAGCGCGAAGAGCGAGCAGGGCCCGGCTCCGAGCTCCAGTGCCGAGGTCCGGGATTCGAGGGATCTGTCGAGCTCGACGATCGCGCCTTCGGATAGGGCCGTAGGGGAGGTCGGGTCGGCGAGGAGCCGGGCCAGCCCAGAAGCCGAGCCCGGTCCGGCGATCAGGCGCGGGCCCTTCCCGTCCCGGGATCGGAGACTGAGCCCGCCTTCGATTCCGCGCTCCCCTCCCTTCGCCTCGAGGCCGATTCCCGCGTAACCGAAGTCGCCTCCGAGGGAAAGGATCACGGATAGATCGTCGGCGCCGACGGAGGAATATGCCCCGGCGCGAAGGCTCTCCGCGCCTTGGGAAGTCGCGGACGGACCCGAGAGGAGCATCGCGCCGGCGAGGCCGAGCGATATGGAGATCGAAGGGCTAGGGTGTCCCATAATCAAGAGGACGCCCGCTCCGGAACGGGTCGCTTGAGAGACCGGCGGGGTCACTTGCCGATGGGAATGGAAAGCCATAGGATGGCGATGCGATGAACCAAGACCGTGCGCGGCAAATCCTCCTTGATATTGCCGATCCCAAGACCGAGTTCACGCTGATCTTCTCGGGCAAGGAGAGTTCGCTCGTCAACGGCCTCTACAAACCGCAGAGCCGGGAGATCATCATCCACAACCGCAACTTCTCCTCGGACGACCAGCTCGTCTACACGGCCATCCACGAGTACGCCCATCATCTCCACTGCGAGCGCAAAGGCGGGCTCGCCTCGGGAAGGGCGCATACGAACGAGTTCTGGGGCATCTTCCACGATCTGCTCGTGCGGGCCGAGGCCAAGGGCCATTACCGCAACGTCTTCGACGCCGATCCCGAGTTCGCGGCGCTCACGAAGAGGATACGCAGCGCCTGCATCGCCGAGAACGGCCGCGTCATGCTCGAGTTCGGCCGCCTCATGGTCGAGGCCCAGGCCCTCTGCCGGAAACACAAGGCCCGTTTCGAGGACTACGTGGACAGGGCCCTCGGGGTGCCCCGCGCCACGGCGGCATCGGCCGCGAAGGCCGCGATCTATCAGGTGGACCCCGACGTGGGCTGGGACGGCATGCGGATGGCAGCAGGCTTGCGGGACCCCGATGCGCGGGCCGAGGCGCTAGAGGCCCTCCGCGGCGGCGCGAGCCCGGCCTCCGTCAAGGCCCGCTTCGCGGCGTCCAAGCCGCCCGAGGAGACGGCCCAGCGGCTCGCCAAGGAAAAGGAGAGGCTGGAGCGCACAATACGGAACCTCAGGGAGCGGCTCGGCGAAGTGGAAAAGGCCCTCGCCAGATTGGGCGGGGCGGACGCTTGATCACCTTCGGCCTCTTCGACTTCGTCGTCCTCGGCGCCCTCCTCTTCTTCGCGCTTACGCTGTTCTTCTTCTCGCGCTCGGGCAACGATCCCGCGCCGAGCAATCCCAAGGCCGTCCTCGCCGCGCGCGCGGAGGCGGCGAGCGCCGCGCAGCGGACGGCCGAGCGCGGCCCCCCGGCGCCGGCCCGCCCCCTGGCCGTCTGCGCCGGCGACTCGATCACGCGCGGCAGCGTGAGCGTGGACTATGTCGCGATGCTCGCCGCTCGCATGCCCGGATGGGATTTCGTGAACGCCGGCGTGAACGCGGAACTGGCCTATAACCTGGCGGAGCGCCTGGGCGACATCGTGGCCCTTCAGCCCGAGGCGGTGACCATTCTCATCGGCACGAACGACGTCAACGCCACTTTCGGCTTCCAGGCGGCGCTCGGCTACATGGCCGCGAAGCGCCTGCCCGAGCGACCGAGCCCTTATTTCTTCCGCGAGAACCTCGTGGGCATCGTGCGCACCCTGAAGCGCGAGACCGAGGCTCGCGTGGCCCTTTTCTCGATCCCTCCGATCGGTGAGGAGCCGGGACACTACGCCTATCTGAGGACTGAGGACTATTCGCTCATCATCAGGGGAGTGGCCGAGGAAGAAGGCGTCGAGTACCTGCCGCTGCGGGAGCGCATCTGCGCCTACCTGGAGAGCCTTCCCCGAGAGGCCTCCCGGCCACTGGCCTTCCGCGAGTTCGCGGCCGCGCAGCTGCGCGCAGGGCGGATGCAGCGCTACTTGGGCAAAAGCCTGGACGAGGTCTCCGCCGCGAATCGCTTCCATATAATGGTGGACGGCATTCACCTCAATACCCACGGGGCTGCCCTGGCCGCGGATCTCGCCGAATCCTTCTTCAGGGACTCGAAGGGGACCGAGCGGTTGACATGAGGCGCCGCCTTCCCCCTATCATGACGCCGTGAGGCAATTCGAGGCCGAGATCCTGGAGAATCGCGTCGTGGCCGAATCCTGGCGGGAGCTGGCGCTTTCCTGGGACGGAACGGCGGGAGAGCCCAGCCCGGGACAGTTCCTCACGCTGAAGGTCTCCTCCTTCAGCGATCCCCTCCTCCGCAGGCCCTTCGCCTTTTCCGGTTATCGGCGCGCGGGAGGCGGACGGGCTTCGGCGATCTACCAGATCCGCGGCGGAGCGACCCGCCTCCTATCCGAACTCGCGCCCGGCTCGCGCATCGATGCCCTCGGTCCCCTCGGCAGGCCCTTCCCTCGACCCGGCGAGGGCGAGGCTCCCCTTCTGGCCGGCGGAGGCATCGGGCTCGGCCCCCTTCTCTTCCTCGCAGACTCCCTGTCGGCCGCCGCGAAGGTCCCGCGCCTGATCTTGGGCTTCCGTAGCGCGTCTCAGCTGCCTTCGATCGGCCTCCCGACCGGGACCGTCGTCTGCACCGACGACGGCTCGTCGGGGTTCGGGGGTACGCCCGTCGATTGGATATCGCATAACGTCGCAGAGGGCCCGTCTGCGGGCCCGGTCCGCCTCTACGGTTGCGGGCCCTCGCCCATGCTCGCTGCCCTCGCTGCCCTGGCCTCCGGCCGCGGATGGCCGGCCAGCCTTTCCGCCGAGCAGTGGACGGCCTGCGGGGTCGGCGCCTGCATGGGCTGCGCCCTTCCCCGGGCCGACGGCCTCGGCTACCTCCGCGCCTGCTCGGACGGGCCCGTGTTCGAGGCCGCCGAGATAGACTGGCGGCCTCGTTGAAGCCCGACCTCCGCGTCAGGATTGGCCGACTCGAGCTCGCCAACCCGGTGGGCCTCGCCTCGGGCACCTTCGGTTACGGGGCCGAGTACGAGGAGCTCGCGGACGTGGACTCGATGGGCGCTTTGTTCACCAAGGCGGTGACGCTCGCGCCGAGGCCGGGCAACCCCGCGCCGCGCATCGTGGAGACACCCTCCGGCATGCTCAACTCGATCGGCCTGGCGAATCCCGGACTCGAGGCCTTCCTGAGCGAGAAGCTCCCCGCGCTCCGCTCGAGGCGATGCGCGGTCTTCGTGAACATCGCGGGCAGCACGGAGGAGGAGTACCTCGAGGTCCTCGAGAGGATAGAGGGGGCGATAGGCGACGGTCCCGGGGGCGGAGTGGACGGATACGAGATCAACGTCTCCTGTCCGAACGTGAAGCACGGCGGTCTCGCATTCGGCACGGATCCGGCGCAGGTCGAGCGCCTGACGCGCTCCCTGCGGGTCCGGACCGGTCGCCCCCTCGTCGTGAAGCTGACGCCCAACACGACCGATATAGCCTCGATCGCCAAGGCGGCCGAGGCGGGCGGCGCCGACGCGGTCTCGTGCATAAACACCCTCGTGGGGATGGTCATCGATACGAAGAGGCGCAGGCCCGCGATCGCGACGGGGACGGGAGGTCTCTCTGGCCCGGCGATCCGGCCCGTCGGCGTAGCCTGCTGCTACAAGGCCGCCCGCTCCGTGGCCATCCCGGTCATCGGCATCGGCGGGATTGCGAGCGCGGACGACGCCCTGCAGTACCTCCTCGCGGGCGCGCGGGCCGTGCAGGTGGGCACCGGCACCTTCGTGGATCCCCGCTGCGCCCTTTCCGCCTTGGAGGGCATCGAAGGCTGGATGCGGGACCTGGGAGTGGAGCGGATCTCCGACATCGCAGGCATGCTCGACGGCTGAAGGAGGGTGGGAAGATCGAGGCGACTGTTGCATTGCTCATATCGGGCGACCGCCACACTCCCGCGGGCAGCGCCTCGATAGGGATCGAGAGGAGGGCCGGCCCTCCCCGACGAGCGCGATAAGCGCTATACTGACTCGGCGGAGGACGACATGCAGACCCGAGTACATTTCATCGAGGAGCTGTCCAGGCTCAACCACGACGTCCTCGCGATGGGCACCAGAGTCGAGGAGAGCCTGCGCAAGGCCCTCGAGGCGCTCAAGGGACAGGACGTCGAGCTCGCCCGCGAGGTCAAGGCCTCGGACGAGCTCGTGAACGCCTTACAGCTCAAGATCGAGGACCAGGCGGCCGTCCTCATAGCGACGCAGCAGCCCGTGGCGCGGGATCTCCGCGAGCTTGTCACCGTCTTCAAGGTGACCGACAACCTCGAGCGCGCGGGCGACCATGCGGTGCATCTGGCCAAGGCGGCGATCAAGCTGTCGGGCGAGCCGCCCTTCCGCCAGATCGACGGGCTCTGCAGGATGGCGGAGATCGGCTGCGAGATGATCCGGGGCGCGGTGGACTCATACCTCAATCAGAGCGCCCAGGACGCGAGGAAAGTCGCCTCGGCCGACGACGCAATCGATGCGGAGCACAAGCGCCTGGTCCGGGAGGTCCTCGAGCTCATGCGGGAGCGCCCCGACCAGGTCGAGCGCTCGTCGCGCCTGCTCACGGCCTCGGGCTTCCTCGAGCGGCTCGGGGACCACATGACCAACATCTGCGAGGCGGTCGTGTTCATGGCCGAGGGCCGCCACGTGGAGCTCAACGACTGACGCGCAGGCACCGCGATGGCGAAGACGACGATCCTGGTAATCGAGGACGACCCCGACATCAGGGAGCTCCTCTCCTACTCGCTCTCCAAGGAAGGCTGGACCGTGGTCCTGGCCTCCGACGGGGAGGAGGGGCTGGCCGCGCTGCCGTCGGCGAATCCCGATTGCGTGGTGCTCGACATCATGCTCCCGGGCATGGACGGACTCGAGATCCTCCGCGCCCTCAAGTCGGACGCCTCGCGAAGAAGGTTGCCCGTCATCCTGGCCACGGCCAAGGGTGAGGAGTCCGACATCGTCTCGGGCCTCGAGCTCGGGGCGGAGGACTACGTCGTCAAGCCCTTCAGTCCCAAGGTCCTCGCCGCCCGCATCCGCTCGGCGCTCCGAAGGACCGTGGGCTCGCCGGGCCGGGGCTCCCGATCGGAGAAGACCCTCGCCAAGGGCGACATACGCCTGGATGCCGACCGCCACGAGCTCCGCGTCAAGGAACGCAAGGTCGACCTGTCCGCGACCGAATTCGCAATAATGGAATTCCTGCTCCGCAATCCCGGCTGGGTCTTTTCGCGGAGTCAGATAATCGACGCGGTCAAGGGAAAGGACTATCCCGTCACCGACCGCGCGGTCGACGTGCAGATACTCTCTTTGAGACGCAAGCTGGGCGAGGCGGGCGAGGAAATCGAGACGGTGCGCGGCGTCGGATACCGCCTCAGGGACTGAAAAGCGATGGCCGCTAGCCTGTTCAAGCGGAGCCTGGCACTCCTCGCCGCGGTGCTGGCCGCCGCCCTGGTCTTCGCGGCTTTGGGCATGTCGGTGATGGCGAAGGCCTACTCCGACGTGAACGCGAGCGCCCTCTTGCGGTCGGCGAAGGCAGTGGCGGCGGCCTTCCCGGCCTCGGCGCTCTCCGATCCGGCCGAGGCCCGGCTCATCTGCGCGGAGAGCGCGCGAGCGAGCGGCTATCGCGTCACCTTGATCCTGCCCGACGGGAAAGTCCTGGCCGACAGCGAGGCGGACCCGAGCGCCATGGAGAATCACGCCCGGAGGCCGGAAGTGGCGCAGGCCCTGGGGGGCGCCGCCGGCGTCGACCGCCGCGCGTCGGCCACCTTGGGCGGGGAGCTGCTCTACGCCGCCGCCCCCATCCGCCTCGGCCGCGAAGCCGCCTCCAGGACAGCCGGAGTCCTCAGGCTTTCCCTCGGCGAACCCAGCCTCGAGCGAGCCTTCGCGCCCACGCGATGGGCCATAGCCGGGGCCGCCCTCGCCTTCGCCGTGGCCGCCCTGGCGGCCGCGGTGGCCTTCAGCCGCATGACCGCGCGCCCGCTCGCCTCCCTGGCGCGGGCGGCGCGGGCCTACGGCTCCGGCGAAGCCTCCTCCATGACGGCCGGCAGCAGGGCCATCCGGCCCGAGGATCCCGAGGAAATGCGAGTCCTCGCGGCGACCCTCGACTCCATGGCCGTGGAGATAGGCGCCAGGATCTCGTCGGCCAGGAAGCAGGGACGCGAGCTCGAGGCGATCCTGGACGCGATGACCGAGGCCGTGCTCGCTCTCGACCCCTCGCTCGAGATCACCATCGCCAATCCCGCCGCCGCGGCGCTCTTCGGCATCGAGGGGGACGCGTCGGGCCGGAGCCTCCTCGAGGCTACCCGGTCGAGCGAGCTTCAGGCGGTGGCCGCTGATTCGCTCTCCTCGGGCGAACGGCGCTCCAAAGAGATCGCCCTCTTCCTCCCCTCCGAGCGCTGGTTCCAGGCCTTCGCGGCGCCGCTGGGCATCGCCGAGGGAGCAGGGGGACTGGTCATCGTGCTCAACGACATAACCGAGCTCAGGCGCCTCGAGCGGGTGAGGCGGGATTTCGTCGCCAACGTCTCGCACGAGCTCAGGACGCCGGTGCAGCTGGTCAAGGGTTTCGCGGAGAGTCTATTGGAAGGCGCGATGAGCGATCCCGACCAGGCGACGCGCTTTCTCGGCATCATCGAGCGCAATGCGGCCAGGATGGAGACTCTCATCTCCGACCTCCTATCCTTGGCCTCGCTGGAGCGCGACGACGAAGGCAGGCTCCGGCCCGAGCGGGCGGAGATCGGGCCTATCCTCCAGGACGCCCGCGAGGCGATCCTGCCGAAGGCCGAGGCGCGGGGAACGCGGGTGACCGTGGAGTCCGAGGCGGGCCTGGCCGCGAAGGTCGAAGCCGGCCTCCTGGAGCAGGCCCTCGTCAACCTCATAGACAACGCGGTGAAGTACTCGCCGCCTTCCACCGTGGTGAGCGTCGGCGCGCGCTCGGAGGGCGGATCCCTCGTCATCGAGGTCAAGGACCAGGGGATAGGAATACCGGCCAGGGACCTGCCCCGGGTATTCGAGCGGTTCTATCGCGTGGACAAGGCCCGCTCCCGAGAGCTCGGCGGCACGGGCCTCGGCCTGGCCATCGTACGGCATATCGCGATAGCGCACGGCGGCAGCGTTTCCGTCGAGAGCTGGGAGGGCGAGGGCTCGACCTTCAGCATGCGGATACCGCTATGAGGGCCTTATACCCCCGTACCTTGAATCGTCGTACGCAGCGAGCCTGCGGGTTATGCGTCCCTCCTCCGAATCATCGCCGGACGAAGCCGGAGGGGCCGTCGGCGCCCACGGCCACGATCAGCTCCCCGTCCTGATTCAGGAACCGACAAATCCCTTCCGGGAGTCGCGCCGTGAAGGATTCCGGCGCGGGTTCGAAGGGGCTTTCTGGCGCCCACGGACCGGGACCGGGCAGCTCCACCGGCGAACGCATGGGCTCCTTGTACGCGTCGATCCTGAACTCGAGGTCGGAAAGGCGGCGCGCTGCTTCGAGGGAGGGGATGAGCCAAGGGTCCGAACAGCGGGCCGAGGCCTCCCTGGCGAGGCGCGACAGATCGTAAGCCCAGGGATCGAGGCCTGCGCCTTCCAGGTCGGCGGCGACGCTCGCAGCGTAACCTCCGGTCCAATCGAGGGTCAGCTCGTCAACGCCTTTGCCGCCCGGTCTCGGCGCCGCCAGGCCCTCGGGATAGATCGCTCCCGCGGGCATGAGGGCCCGGCCTCGGACGGATGGCAGGGCGATGATCGCCTGGGGCCGGCCCCTGTCGACCTCGACGCGAAGGGTCGAGCCTGGAATCGCGGACGCTGATCGAAGCTGCCCGCCGGCGGCCTTCCATGTCACGACCATCCGCAGGTCGGGGAGGCAGGCCCAGGCCAAGGGCGAAGGCGGAAGGACGAGGACAAGCTCATGCCGACCCAGTGGCCCGAAGGACGATCCCGGCCCCGATGCCGCGGAGCAGGACGCGCAGGCTAGGGACAGGAGGGGAATCGCGGTAGTCAGTCTCATGCCCCTGGTTCGCGCTCGACGGGTCCCGGCGAATGAAGCTCCGCCTTCAATCCTCTCCTCAGCATCCTGAGGCGGCCCCGGTATTCTTCGCTGGCCCAATCGGGGTAGGTCCATGGCAGTGGCCGATAGTCGCCCCGCTCGTACACCAGGGTGAGGTCGGCGTAGATCCCGCCCGAGAGGGCGATGCGCTGAGGCCTGTCCTTCGTGGTGGCCAGCACGAATCGCGAGAGGGAGAGCAGACCCGGATCGAGATTGAAACCGCGGCGTCCCCCGACCATGTAGGCCCGCTCGAGCGAGTTGGTGAAGGCCTTGATCGCGGCCAGCTCGCCCGGGTCGACGAGCTCGGCGAAGGAAAGGAAGCTGCGCCTGGGGCGTCCACCCATCTCCTCGTCGTAGTAGCCGCTCCAGGCGAACTCCAGGTCGGCGCCCACGGCCTCCGCCGGGCCGAAGCGCCGCTCGAGCTCGGATTCGAGCAAAGAGCAGAAGGCGGAACTCGGCGAGCTGAGCACGCCGACCACGAGTCTCGCCGGCTGGAACGCTGATGCCGATCCCATGCTTGCCTCGGAATGTATTTTAAGCGATACTCTCTATACTATGGAAGACTCGCAGGCCTTCTCGCGCCAGCTCGAGGAGCGACTCGACGCGAGGAGGGATACGCTGGACCGCATCGAGCTGCCCAAGCTCAGGGAATCATGCAAGCTTTTCCAGTCGGCCTTCGTGGGCTTGAACGCCATCCTCCACAAGAAGGGGGTCCTCCACGACGATCCCTACAAATACGATCTCAAGATCTCGGACGTGAAGATCCCGTCGGAGAGCCCCTTCTCGGAGTCAGAGAAGGCAGACCAGATGAGCGTGCGGGTCTCCCAGTTCGAGGCCTACCTGGACTTTCTCAACAACTACTACCAGTTCAGTTGCGACTTCCTCACCATGGGCCGGATCAAGCGCATCCTCGCCCTCGTCAAGTACTTCAATTTCTCGCAATTCACCGAGACGAGCACCCATCTCAATACGAGGGCCCTCGCCGAGATCGCGGGAATGGTGAAGAAAGGGACCGATCAGCTCTCCGCGGGGCTCATCGGCGACGCCTCGAGCCAGCTCGACAAGGCCAGCCGCGACATACTCGGCTGCCTCAAGGAGCTCACCGACTACCACAAGGAGCGCTACAAGCTCGATTTGCGGCAGATCGTCATGCCCGGCCTGCCCATTGACGCCGACATGGCGATCGGCAGACGCGAGGAGGCGACCAAGCTCATCAAGCGGAAATTCGCGGAAGTCGCCTCCGAGCGGCCCTACTATCCGGAGCTCGTCGAAGAGCTGATCCTCGAGGACTACTCTTCCGACGGACCCTCCCTCCGCGACGACCTGCTCCGGCGCTTCGCCGCGGCCGAGGAGAAGAAGTCGGACGGTGCCCCGGAGAAATCCTATAAAGGGCTAATCCTCGAAGGCGTGCGTACGCTCTCCTCGGCCTCCTTCGCCCTCGAGACCGCGGTGACCAAGCTCGAGGAGAATTCGGCCTACCTCGCATCCCTCGACCAGGGCTTGGGAGCGCGCCTGCGGCGCATGATCCGCAGGCTGTTCTCGGCCGGCGAGACGGGAAAGGTCTACGAGCTGCAGTTCGTCGATCCGATCACGAGGGCCTGCTCGATCGAGTCTCTCGATTTCGGCGTCTTCGCGGAGGAGACGGGCAAGAAAGTCCGATTCCTCGGCAGTCTGGCCCAGCGAGGCGGGCCTTCTGCCCGCCGGGTAGAGGGGATGTCCGAGGATCAGGCCTATAAATTCCTGCAGCGCAACATAGAGGAGATCCAAAGGGTCCTTCGAACTTTCGCCGCCCTAGAGGATTACTTCAAGTCCGAGATGCCCGGCGAGTCCAAGACCCGCCACAGGAGCATTCGCGTCGAGATGACGACGATCAAGGGCGCCGTCATAAAAGCGAACCAGAAGAAGCACGAGTATGTCGCGCAACGCGAGGAACTCGAGCAGATGAGGCGCCTCGGCATCAAGGACCCAGCCCACTGACCAAGGAGACCCGCATGAACGCAAGGTTGCCCGACGCCTCGACCTACCGCTCGACTCTCAGGGCCGTCCTCAGGGCGACGCTCGCGGCTGCGGCGATCGCGGGGGCCGTGGCCCCCCCGGCCGTCTGGGCAGCCTCGCCGGCCCGCGCCGTCGCCGCTAGCGTCGTCCCGGCGAACGCCAAATTGGCGAACGCCATTCTGGCGAACGACGAGGAGACGCCCAAACCCGAGGAGTTCGTCGTAGCCTTCAATGTCCTCGACTTCAATTTCGATCCCCACCACTCCATCTACTCGGCGGAGGCGCAGGTCTTCACCGCCGTCTACGAGGGGCTCTTCTCGTACGACCCGAATACCCTCGACCCGGTCAAGGCCGCCTGCCGCTCGTACAGCCGCTCGCAGGACGGCAAGATCTATACCTTCTACATCCGCGACGAGGCGAGCTGGTCCGATGGCTCGCCCCTTCTCGCGAAGGATTTCAGGGACGCCTGGCTGCGGGCGCTCGACCCGAAGACCAAGGCCGACTACGTGGAGTTCTTCGACGTGATCGCAGGGGCCCACGACTACCGGATAGGCAAGACGACCGACCCGGCCTCGGTCGGGATTTCGGTCATCGCGGACAAGATCCTCCAGGTCAAGCTCGCGTCCAAGGCCGACTACTTCACCCGCCTCCTCTGCCACCATTCCTTCTCGCCGATCCACCCCTCGATGCTCGCGGCTTCCGACTGGCGCGCCGCCCTGCCCTTCCCCGTCGATGGACCCTACGCATTCAAGTCTTTCGATTCCTCGGGCCTCCTCATGGTCAAGAACGAGAAGTACTGGGACGCCGCATCGGTCAAGATCCCGCGCATCCGAGCGATATTCACCGACGACGATGCCGACGTGACGAGGCGCTTCGACGACGGGACCATCCACTGGCTGGCCGGCCCGATGGACCTCAACGCCCTCCTCGCCCAGGGCTCGATCCAAGTAGGGCTGATGTTCAGTACCCACTACTGGTTCTTCGATTGCGGTACTCCTCCCTGGGACGACCCGGACGTCAGGCGGGCACTCGCCCTCCTCCTGCCTTGGGACGAGATCCGCTCGAAGGATAAATACCTCGCCCCGGCCGCGACTCTCGTCCTGCCCTTCGCGAGCTATCAGTCGGCCAAGGGCATCGCCGCGACCGATCAGTCCGAGGCGATGCGGCTCCTCGAGAAAGCCGGCCACAAGAACGGCGCGGGCCTGCCGAAGATCGAGATCCTCATACCCGGCGGAGGCGACGACGCCAAACGCGTCGCGGGCTTGATGAAGGATGCCTGGGAAAAGTTGCCCGATCTGGCGGTCGAGCTCAAGACGGCGCCAGCGGCAGATTACTTCAACGCGGTCCGATCGGGAGCGCAGGCGGGAGGATGGACGGTGGCCTCCACGAGCTGGATCGGGGACTTCGCCGATCCCCTAGCCTTCCTCCAGATGTGGGAGGCCGATTCGAACCTCAACGACGCGCGGCTTTCCGATCCCGAGTACGACCGTCTCCTCGACGAAGCGGCCCTCAAGGCCGGCGACGATCGCCTGGCCGCCCTGGGCCTCGCCGAGACCCGGCTCCTCGCGGGAGCCGCTGTGCTTCCCATCTACCACAGCTTGGCGGCGAATGTCGTAGATACCGACTTCGTCGACGGCTGGTATGCCAACGCGCTCGACATCCACCCCTTCAAGTATCTCGCCTTCGGAGAGCGCAAGGTCAGGTCGAACGTCGCCGCGCTGAGGTAGGGGCGATGCGGAAATTCCTCTCCGCGTTCCTCTACCTGTTCCTTGGGCTGCCCCTCGCCCTTTCCACCCTCCTCCTCGTCTCGGCCAGACCCTGGGTCCTCGACCGCGAAACGTATAGGCGCTTCGTCGATGACGACCGGCTCTATGCCGCCCTCCGCTCCCCCGAGATCGCGGCGCGCGCCCCCGAGACGATCCGGCTCGGCTCCGCCGTCTTCGAGGGTCCCGCCCTCGTCGCGGCTGCGCAGAAGGAACTCCCGCTCTCCGAGATGAAGTCGACCGCCTCGAACGCGGTGGACGGGATGCTCGACGCCCTCGAAGGCGGGATGCCCGGAACTCCGGCCGCTGTCGATCTCAGACCGCTCAAGGCGGCTCTCAGGGCGAAGAGCGCGGCCATGGCGCGCGATTACCTCGCGGCTCTCTCGAAGCCCGCTCCGGACCAGGCGGGCCCTTTACGGCCGGCAGCGGTCGCCGAGGCCCTTACGGCCGCCATCGACGCCATGCCGGACCTCGCCGAAGCCCGGGCGCCCTCCGCCCCGGTGCTCGGGCGGGCGGCGGGCGGTCCGATGGGCGTCCTGGCGCGGACGCGCGCTGGCGAGTCCCGCGGGACCGAGGCCCTCGGCGCGGAAGCCCCCGGACTCGGAGGGCGCGGCCTCTCGCAGGCACTCCTGAATAGGATGACGGCCACCATGGCGGCCGTCTCCGCCCTCCTCCTCGCGGCTCTGGGCGCCCTGGGCGGGCGCAGCGCCCTCTCGCGGATGTCGCGGGCGGGGAGATACCTCCTCCTCCCGTCTATCGTCGTACTCGGCGTCGGCGTCGCCCTGGCGATTCCCGGCGGCCTCATCCTCCAGAACCTTCTGCCCCGCGGTCTCCAGGACATGGTCGGCGGCTCCGCCGGGGCCCAGCTGAGGGCCTACCTCGCCGTCGTCCTCGGACCGATCGCGCGCTCCTTCTTCGTCTCGGGCCTCGTCGGCGCGAGCATCGGAGGAGTCCTCGCCGGGGCGAAGCGCTTGGGCGAGACCAAGGAATTGGAATAGATGGCGAGGCCCCCCGACGACGGGACCGTCGAGGCCTCGAAGGGTCAGATGGGCGAAGCCTCGAGCCTCCTGCGCAACCTCGGCTTCCCCCTCCTCCAGGTCCACCATCCCTTCAATCATTTCGATTTCTCGAGACCGGGCAGGCGCATACTCGTGATCGGGCCCATGGGCTCGGGCAAGACCGAATTCTCCGCGCGCATGTGGCGCGACAGCCTAGTCGCCAAGGCCAAGACCGGAGCCGCGCGCGATGCCACCTGCACGGACGGCGCCGACCGGCGCGACATCTTCGTCGTGCGCTCGAGCCTCGACGCCGAGCGCTTTCCCGATTACCCGGCCGACGCCCTCGCCTATCGCGGCGGCTACGAGCGTTGCGGCGATAGGATCGGGCAGGCCCGCGACTCCTTCGCCATGGAGAGCCTCCTCGCCGAAAATCCCGGCGTCGGGACCTGGATAGTCGACGAGGCGGCCTTTTTCGACGAGCGCCTGGCCTACCTCATGAAGGACGAATCGACCCGCCGCGGCATAGTCTTCGTCTGCCCGACGCTGGTCCTCAACTTCCGGCGCGAGATATTCAACCAGACCGCGCGCCTACTTCTCGAGATCGCGACCGACGTCTTCCCCCTGACCGCCTATTGCGAGCAGCCGGAGTGCCTCGCCGACTCCCTGTACACCTACCGTTACTATCTCATCGACGGCGTCGAATGCCCGGCGCCCTATTTCGATCCCCTGATAATAATCGGCGGCGACAGGACGAAGGAGGACGGGCGCGAGCCCAACTACTGCACTCGATGCGACGAGCACCACTACCTGCCGGGGAAGGAATACACCTTCTTCACGCTCAAGCCGATGGGAGAGGCGGCCGCCGGCGGCGACATCAGGCCCCTCCTCGCCGAGATGGCGGCCGTGGCCGGCGGCTCGGCGAGCTCGCGCCTCGCCACCAGCCTCCGTTCGCGCCATCTCGAGTGCGCCGAGCCCTGTCCCGAGATGCTCGAGTCGCTGCGCCTGCCCTGCCTGGCCGAGCGCGAGCTCGCCTACCTCTTCGCCGAGCAGAATCTCCTGTCGGCGGACCAGCTGCGCTCCATCGTCGCCGACCTCGGCCTCGACCGCGACTACCTCGCCCGCCGCCTGTCGGACAATAGGCGGCCGATCGACTTTTAAACTGCCGCTCGTCCGACAGGCGGCGCTCATCTGACTTTTGGCCCCCCGGCTAGAGTCGCGGCGATGAAGGCAACCGCCGGTACGGTGAGGATCACGGAGAGGCTTCCGGTCAGGGCCTGGACCAAGTCGATCGCTATCGCGTTGGAGTCGAGTATCTAATAGGGCGAACGCTCCAGCGAATAGATCAGGATGATGGTATTCAGCGACGCGCCCGTGAAGGCCAATATGAGCGTATTCGCCATCGTCCCCATGATGTCGCGGCCGACGTTCATCCCGGATCGGAGTAGATATCCCCGCGCCAGGAGCGGATTGGAGGCGTGCACCTCGCACACCGAAGAGGCGACCGACATCGCCACGTCCATGATGGCCCCCAGCGAGGCGATCAACATGCCCGCGAAGAGGAGCTCGCCCGCCTTCATGCCACTTCGTCCCGCGATGGCGAGGAGGGAAACGGCCTCGGCCGTGGCATAGCCCGAAATCCTCGTCCAGGCCGGAAGGCGAGCGTCAGGAGTACCGAGGCCGCCACGCCCGCCATGGAGCCGAGCGCGGCCGAGAGCGTCTTCGTCCCGAGGCCGCCGAGGAGCGCGAGCGATACGCAGAGCGTGGCGACGGAGACGATGAGGATCGACCGCAGTCCTCTCCTGCCGCCGATGCCGCAGAGGGCTGCCGCGAAAAGGAAGGAGAGCAGCAGAAGGGCCGGAGCTCTGTCGACGCTGTATAATGAGACCGAGAAATGCGCCGCGTCCGCGATGTCGACTCGGGCGATGAAGGCGTCGCCCGCCCTCAGGCGAATGTTCGTCGCATAGTTGAGGAGATGGATGTCGGACTCCGCCCCGGCCTTTTCCCCGTCGAGAATCCGCACCGCGAGGTCCTGATATCCGTCGAGGAGGCCGGTCGCGTCGTCCCGGTCGACGGCCTCGGCTCTCACAGCGAGGATGCGTGCCCTGGCGTAGCCGACGTGCGCCCCGCCCGAGGATCGATACAGCGGGTAGAAGGACGTGCGCCCGCTGAACCACAGGGCACAGGCGATATAGGCGCCGAGCATCGCGACGATAGCGGCCCAGCACCGGAAGCTTCGTCGCAATAGGGCTATTTCGTCTTCATGATCGAACAGCTGTCGACGACCGACATGTCGTCGGTCCTGTAGACCGTGATCTTGAGGCTGCCGCCGTTCATCTCGATATACCCGAAGGAGGGGACCTTGCCCTGTCAGCGGACCGCGCTGAAGACTTCCGGCGCCTGATCCTTCCAATCGTAGAACTTGCTGCCCGATCCCGAGTCGAAGGTGAGGTACAGAGTGCCGGTCGGATCGACCAGGGCGCCGTCGGCGTTCGCGGCCTGGTCCTTCCTGGGCTTGCCTCCCAGCATCTGGTAAGTCCTGGTGTACGAGTGGTCGCGGCCCTGGAGGACGAGGTTGATCCTATAGCGGTCGAAGATGGGAGCGTAGTTGTTCCTGCGGTCGACGACGTCGGGATCGTTGAAATGCTCCGCTTCGCTGTAGATTGCATGATGGAAGCCTACGATCCTCCACTTTGCGCCCGGGTTCTCGGCGATGGCATCGCGGATGAACAGGTCGTGGGTGGCGACGCTCTCGGTGTTGCTGTTCA